>Ga0302319_10000205_pt1 | contig 125796 bp, 114 predicted proteins | sample Bog_T0_2_FD_203319 | JGI IMG/M metagenome (GOLD analysis project Ga0302319, IMG submission 203319) | Peat permafrost microbial communities from Stordalen Mire near Abisko, Sweden - Bog_T0_2 | ecosystem: Environmental > Terrestrial > Soil > Wetlands > Peat | place: Sweden: Abisko, Stordalen...
GGCGGGGCAGACCCGATGCAAGGGCCGCCTTGACCGCCGAGCCAACGGCAGCTTCGTCGTAGTGCTTCGGCTGGGCAGCCGTATCGAGACCGCGAAAGCCAAGATCCAACGCGAGTTGCACGAGGCGCTGCGTGTCGGACTTCTTCCACGCCGTTCCGTACAGCATGCGCGGTACGGGCACGCCGGCGTGGGTTAGGATCAAGGGCTGCATGGCTCATTTTAAATGAAAGCGGAGGCTCCGATCTCGGATACCAGGATCCGTGCTGCGGCACGCGATCCGCGCGCCGACGATCGTCTTTATCGCCGCGTCGCGACGGCGCTGCTGGCGATTTTGCTGCCGTGCTACGGCGTCGCCATGATCGACCGCCTCAACGTCGGCTACGCCAAGCTCCAGTTCATGAACGATCTGCACTTCAACGAGGCGGTGTTTGGCGTTGCAGCGGGCAGCCTCTATGTCGGCTACATCCTCTTCGAGGTGCCGAGCAATCTCATGCTCGCGCGCCGGGGCTTGCGTCTGACCCTGCTGCGTATCATGAGCCTTTGGGGTCTTTTTTCGATGTCGATGGCGTTCGCGAGCGGCCGTTGGGGATTCTACGCGATTCGATTTTTGGTGGGCGCCGCCGAGGCGGGTTTCTTCCCGGGCGTGCTCTTCTATCTGACCCTGTGGTTCCCGAACCGCTATCGCGCCCGCGTGATTGCGCTCTTCGCAATCGCGGTGCCGCTTTCCGGTTTGATTGCCGGTCCGGCCTCGGCGTGGATCATGACCCATCTCGCGGGCAGCGGGGGCCTCCAGGGCTGGCAATGGCTGTTCCTGATCGAGGGATTTCCGGCGATTTGCCTCGGCGTGCTCGCGTATCGCGTCCTTCCGGACGCCCCGGAGAGCGCGCGTTTCCTGTCAGCGGAGGACCGGGCCCGCATTCGGCGCGATCTCGCGGATGACGCCGACGCGATCGGAGCCGCAGCGTCGTTCGGCGAGGCGCTGCGCCGGCCTCGAACCTATGGGCTTGCGGCCGTCTACTTCGCGTTTTATGCGGCCCAAAGCATCTTGCTGCTATGGGTGCCGACGCTGCTGCGCAACGCCGGGGTGCGCGATCTCGCCGCGATCGGCTGGCGCAGCGCCGCGATTTTTCTCGTCGGGGCCGTCGGCATGGCTGCGATCGGCTGGAGTTCCGACCGCAGCGGCGAACGCCGCCGGCACTTGATCGTCTGCGGCACGGTCGCGAGCGGCGCGCTCTTGTCGCTGCGACTTGCCGCAGGCAGTCCCGACGCGACCACCCTCTGCCTCATGGCAGCATCCGCCGCGATGTTCGCATTCCTGGCCCTGTTTTGGACCGTACCCGCGCTCTACCTCGGCCGCAACGCGCGTGCCGGGGGCATTGCGCTCGTCAGTTCGATCGGCGCCGCCGGTTCGGCGCTCTCGCCGATGTTGATCGGCGGGATGCAGGTGCTTACCGGTAGTTTGTTCGGCGCGATCGCGGCGCTCGCGCTGCTATTTCTCGCGAGCCTTGCGGTCATCGCGCGTTATGCGCCGGCCTGACGCCGCTCCGCGCAGCGCAGTCATGGGCGACGCCAGCTATCGAGCCGAAATTCGGGATGACGCACCCCGCCGATCCAGTCCAACGAGAGGCTGGCCGCGAGCACATAGTGCACGGCGTCGCCGTGGAGCACGTAATCGGCGTTCCTTTCCAGCCGGTGGACCGCCAGAAACTCGCCGCCCGGCTCGAGGGCGGCAGTGAGTTTCGCGAGCACCCGGCGCAGAGCGGGCGGCTCGAAAAAAAAGCCGAGCCCGCAGAATACGATGAGATCGAAGCGTCCCGGCGGCGGGTCGACGGCGACGTCGGCTTGCTGAATCTCCACGTTCGCGTAGTGGGCGCAACGTCGCCGGGCCGCTGCCACCGCGGCAGGGGCGACCTCGGTTGCGATGACGAGATCGCAGCGCTGGGCAAGTCCGGTGGTCAGTCCGCCCAGCGAGCAGCCGGGTTCGAAAGCCCGTCGATAGGAGCCGCGAGAGAGCGCCGCGAGCGTCGTCCTATGGCGGCCAGGCTCATCACCCGGCGTGGCGATGCGCCTGTGATCCTCGCTCCTCCGATAACGGCGTTCGAAGGCGTTCATCGGAGGAATGCCTCTCAATGCATGAGGAGGTAGATGATGACGAGTACCACGACCGGAACTCCCAAGAGCCACGCGATGACGTATTTTCCCATGACATTCTCCTATTGAAGATTCGCCTCAAATCGCGCCCAAGGCGCTCTCGACCGGCACATCGGCAACCGCCTCGGTCCAGACGCGGAACGACTGGAGCAGGTTTGGTCCGAACGTCGTGCTGATCGCGACGTCAGCGGCGTCGCGGCCTCGACCGATCAAGACCCGGCCGATGCGGCGCTGATTGTTGCGCGGGTCGAAGGTGTGCCACCCGTCTCCCAGATACACTTCCATCCACCCCGCGAAATCCATGGGGTCGGGCGAGGCGGGCACGCCGATGTCGCCGAGATAGCCGGTGCAGTAGCGGGCCGGAATGTTCAGACACCGGCACAACGTGATCGCGAGATGGGCGAAGTCGCGGCACACGCCCTGGCGTTCGGTATAGGCTTCGCGAGCCGTTTTCGACGGCCGTGCGAAGTGATACCCGAAGGCGAGATGCCGATGCGCGAAATCGCAAATCGCCTGGACGCGCGTCCAACCGGGTGTGAGGTTGCCGAACAACCGCCAGGCGTCCGCCATCAAGGGCTCGGTTTCGCAGTATCGGCTGCCGAGCAGGTAGACGAGCGTTTCCTGAGGCAAGCGGCTGACCGGATGTTCTATCGCATCCGCTGCGACCGGTTCCGGCAGTCCGGAATCCGCGATGATGCCATCCGCGGTGATGCGGGTGCGTCCCGCCGGCGCTTCGATCCGCGCGCAGGTGTTGCCGAAACCGTCGCGATACGTGGTGATCGGCACCCACGGATCGGTCCGCATGACGTCGGGTCGCACGAGATCGGGAATGCGGCTCGGGTGCACGTGGAGCATCAAGATCATCGGTGTCGCTTGCGAGCATGAATACTCGAGCTCGTAACCAATATGAATGTGCACGGGGATCTCCACGCGGCGCCGTCAGGTTGCAGGGTGCTTCGAGGACTCGAGGCTGAAGGATCATGCGCGGATTCTGAATCGGAGGCTTGCATCAGCGCCGGTAGGAACTTCCTGACGCCATCGAGCGGGGCGGGCTCCCGCGCCCGAGGAAGCTCCCGCGATCGTGTGAGATGGCGCCGCCACGCCAACGACGCGCCGTCCGACAGACCGCCCTCGGCGAATTGCGCCATTCTCGCCGCCATCGCTATTCTCGCCGCCATGAAGCAGCGGCGCCATTGACGGCCGATTCTCAATACAACGGATTCTGGTTTTAACCTCAGGAGGTACTCATGAAATTCTCATTCTCACGTGCGGCGATGATGTCCTGCGCGCTCGGCCTCGCGGCCGGCGTCGCGCATGCAGATTCCTATAGCGATACCATCGGCGTATTCAAGCATGCCGGACAAAGCGCGGAATTCTTCCGCAACAGCTACGGCTATGCCGTCTTTCCGACGATCGGGCAGGCCGGGTTCGTCGCGGGCGCGGCGCACGGCCAGGGGCGGGTCTACGCTCACGGACGCTTGGTCGGCGACACCGCGGTCACCCAACTCAGCGTCGGCTTCCAAGCGGGCGGGAAGGCCTACAGCGAGATCATCTTCTTCGAGGACAAACGCGCTTTCGATGAATTTCGCAGCGGCAATTTCGAGTTCGGCGCAGGGGCCAGCGTGACGGCCATCACGGCGGGCGCATCGGCAAGCGTGGGGACCAGCGGCGTCGATGGCAGCGCGAGCGGGGGTCAGCACGATGCCGCGACCATGGGCTCCTATAACAAGGGCATGGCGGTGTTCACCGTCGCGAAGGGCGGTCTGATGTACGACGCCTCGATCGAGGGCGAAAAATTCTCCTATCGCCCGCGCGGCGAAAGCTGAGTTCCCCTCGGCGTAATCCCGAGCGATCCGCCGCCGGCCGCGAGTTCCGACAGAGATGCGGGACCCGCGGCCGGCGCGCAGGCCGCGCAATGCGGCGGCGCTCTGCCGATCGCCAGCGTCAACAACTCCATGATCTCGTGCGGATTCCCGGCGAACACGTCGAGGGTGGGGGCCTGCACGTTGTTCACGTCCTCCGGGTTCCAAGCCTCGAGACTATCTAGAAGCCCGTGGTGCGGGGCTTTCGGATGGGTGCCTCAAGCCGTGTCGGAGCCGTCGCACAGGCCGGTCGACGGAATCTGCCTTCCGGCATAACCGCCGGAGTCCTACAGACGGGCTTCGATGCCGGACGCAAAGTCCCCCTCAACCAGGGAGGAGGGACCTTACATGATGGACGATGAGGTATGCCGGCTGCGTCGACTGCAGTCGAGTGCAATGCGGGTGATCGCGATCGATGAAGCACTCATCGTCGATGCATCGCCGTCGGGCGACGGAATGTTGCCGGCGGCCGGTGCCGCCGCGCGTCGCGTTGCGCGCATCGTGCGCGAGTCTCTGCAGCGTCATCCGAACCTGCGTTATCGCCGGGGGGCGAGCCGCTGGGAGCGCTGGAGCAACAGGGTGGCGGCGTTACGCGTCCGGCTGTTTCAGTCGCGTACCGGGGGCCCGCAGCGCATCGTGCTCGAGGCCCTGACGCGCATGAGCCGCCAGGTCAATGACGTTCGCGCACTGACCTGGTCCCAAGACTTGAGCGATCGGCTCGCCCGCATTCAGGTTGAGCTGCGTTCGGTGACGACTGCCCTGGAGGGTTGCGCCGCCACACTCGATACGCGGTCCAGAACGCGAAGACCCCTCGCCGATGGGCGTGATGCGTTGGTGAACGAGGCGACGGCCCGCGAAGCTTCGGGTTGAAACAACTCTCGGCACGCGGCGGCCGGGGCCACGCGGCAATCGGGGCCACGCAGAAACGAGTTCGCGCCGCCGTGTCAGACCTTCGATCGGCCCCCGACCGCGCCGATCGCGCGCCGCCTTCCATCGATGAGTTTCAAGATCAAGGGCGTCAAAATCAGCTGCATCGCCAACTCCATCTTGCCGCCGGGGCACACGATGATGTTCGGCCGCGACATGAATGAGTCGTGAATCATCGACAGCAGATAGGGGAAATCGATGCCCTTGGGATTGGCAAAGCGGATCACGACGAAGCTTTCGTCCGCGGCCGGAATGTAGCGCGCCGTGAAAGGATTCGACGTGTCGACGGTCGGCACACGCTGGAAATTGATGTGCGTTTCGGAGAATTGCGGGCATATGTAATTCACGTAATCCGGCATGCGCCGCAGGATCGTGTCGACGACGGCCTCGGTGGAGTAGCCGCGCGTGCCCTTGTCGCGGTGCAGTTTCTGGATCCACTCCAGATTGATGATGGGCACGACGCCGATCGTGAGGTCCGCATGCTGTGCGACGTTGACCTCCGGTGTGATGACCGCGCCGTGCAATCCTTCATAGAACATCAGGTCCGTGTCCGACGGGATCGGTTCCCAGGCCGTGAAGGTGCCCGGGTCCTGCTTGTAGGGTTCGGCCTCCTTCTGATCGTGCAGGTAGCGCCGCACCTTACCCCCGCCCGTTTCCCCATAGGTACGGAACAGATCTTCGAGCTCCTTGAACAAATTATTCTCGGGCCCAAAGTGGCTGAAGTGATTGTCGCCGCGAGCCGTCGCCTCCGCGAGCTTGATCTTCATTTCCTTGCGGTCGTAGCGGTGGAATGAATCGCCTTCGACAACCGCCGCCGTGATCTTCTCGCGTCGAAAGATCCAGTTGAACGTACGCGTGACCGAGGTGGTGCCGGCGCCGGACGATCCGGTGACTGCAATGATTGGATGCTTGACGGACATGAAACCCCCGGGATCTTAATTTTGAATGAACAGCGAGCGCTCTTTGAAGAGCGGCGAACTATAGGCTTTGTCGAGGCCCTGGTCGTGTTCCAGATGATATTGCTCGAGGCGCTCGACCTCGTTCTTGGCGCCGAGAATGACGGGCACGCGCTGATGCAGCGAGGTCGGCTGCACGTCGAGCATGCGCATGCGGCCCGTCGAGACGCTGCCGCCCGCCTGTTCGACGAGCATTGCCATCGGGTTCGCTTCGTACAGGAGGCGCAGACGGCCGGGCTTGCCCGGATCCTTGGTGTCCTTCGGATACATGAACAGACCCCCGCGCACGAGGATCCGGTGCACTTCGGCGACCAAGGAGGCGATCCAGCGCATGTTGAAGTCCTTGCCGCGGACGCTGCCCTTGCCCGCGAGACACTCGACGACGTAGCGTTTCACCGGCGGCTCCCAGAAGCGCTCGTTCGAGGCATTGATCGCGAATTCGCTGGTGTCCTCGGGAATCCGCATGTTCGGGTGGGTCAGGATGAATTCGCCGAATCCGCGGTCGAGCGTGAAGCCGTGCACGCCGCGGCCGAGCGTGAGCACCAGCATCGTGGTGGCGCCGTAGATCGCATAGCCGGCGCACAGCTGCTTCGATCCCGGCTGCAGGAAATCCTCGGCCACGGGCCGTTCCGTCCCATTGGGCGCGCGCAACACGGAGAAAATGCTGCCGACCGGTGCATTGATGTCGATGTTGCTCGACCCGTCCAAGGGGTCGAAGGCCAGCAGATATTTGCCGCGCGGATACTCCTCGGGGATCTGATACGGCTCATCGAGTTCCTCGGAGACCATGCCGGCGAGGTGTCCGCCGTATTCGGTCGTGCCGCAGAAGATCTCGTTGGAAATGACGTCGAGCTTCTGCTGGGTCTCGCCCTGCACGTTGGTCGCTTCGGCCGAGCCGTGGGCCCCGGCGAGCGCGCCGCGCCCGACGATGAAGCTGATGCGCTTGCAGGCGAACCGTACGTAGTTCAAAAGAGCCGTGAAGTCGCCCGTCGCCTCCGGAAAGCGGCGCTGCTCTTCAATCATGAATTCCGTGATCGTTTTCTCTCGAGTGCTCATATTTCCCCCGGAGCCCCTGATGTGGTTCTAGCCTTCGAGGCTCAAGCGTACAGTCTCGCCGCAACCAATTGCTTGTCTATTTCGCGAATGCCGAGCACGCCGCCGCCGATCAGCTGTGCGGCCCGATGGGTGAGCGGTCGCGCCGCCGATCCCAGACTCGGCAACAGCAGGTCCGCCGCCGCGAAATTCTCGCTCTGCGTCCAATAGCTCGGCGTCACGATCGTGAAGATCCCCGCCGCCTTGGCGGCGGTGAGACCGTTCGCCGAGTCCTCGATGGCAACGCAGTCGTCCGCGGCGAGCTCCAGCTTCTGCAGCACGAGTTCGTAGATGTCGGGCGCGGGCTTCTTGTGCACGACCTGGTCGCCGGCGCCGATGACCGCGAAGCGCGCCAGGGCGTCGTCCCCAAGCGTCGTCCGCAAGAGCGCTTCGATGTTCGCGGCGGTCGTCGTCGTGGCGATTGCGAGCGGCAGTTGCGCGTCACGCGCTTCGTCGAGGAGCCGGACCACCCCTTCGCGCAGCGGCACTTCGCCCGCCGACACGATGCGCATGTAGTGGCCGGTCTTCGCCTTGTGGAGATCCGCGATCCTCGCGCTCAAGGTCCTGCGTTCGCCATCGGCCAAGTCGAGCGATTTGAGGTAGGCGGCGATGCGTTCCTTGCCGCCCGTCGTCAGCAGCAGCTCGGCGTATTGCGGTTTGCTCCAATTCCACGGAAGTCCTGCTTCGCGGAACGCCGCGTTGAAGGCCTGCCGGTGCGCCTCTTCCGTGTCCGCCAAGGTGCCGTCGACGTCGAAGATGATCGCCTTGAGCTTCATGTGAACACGCGGCTTGCCCGCAGGTCATCCCCCTCGATGGTCATGAGATCGTCGCGCGTGAGCTCCTTGTCCTTCTGGGCGAACAAGCGGTTCGCCTGGCGCAGCCGCGCGCGGTCGAGCGCGTTGCGGATGGAGCGCGCGTTCGCGAAATGGGACTGGGTCATGCGCAGCGGTATGTATTCGCGCAGTGCCTCGACGCCCGAAGGACTCAGACGGTATTGCATCTGCGCGAGCATGGTCTCGGCGATCTGCTCGAGTTCGTCAGAAGAATAGTCAGGAAACTCGATGTGATGCGCGATACGCGAGGAAAGTCCCGGATTTGATTGAAAAAATGTGTCCATCCGATCCCGATATCCCGCGAGAATGACGACGAGGTCGTCGCGTTGATTCTCCATCACCTGCAGGAGAATTTCTATGGCTTCTTGACCATAATCGCGTTCATTCTCCGGACGGTACAAATAGTAGGCTTCGTCGATGAACAAGACGCCGCCCATGGCCTTCTTGAGCACCTCCTTGGTTTTTGGCGCCGTGTGACCGATGTATTGGCCGACGAGGTCGTCGCGGGTGACGGAGACCAGATGGCCTTTACGCACGTACCCCAGGCGGTGGAGGATCTGCGCCATGCGCAGCGCCACCGTCGTCTTGCCGGTGCCCGGATTCCCGGTAAAGGACATGTGCAGGGAGGGCGAGCCGCTCGCGAGGCCGACCAGCTTGCGCGCCCGCTCGATGAGCAGCAGCGCCGCGATGTCGCGCACGCGGGTCTTGACGGGCTTCAAGCCGATGAGCTCGCGATCGAGCTCATCGAGCACCTCGTTGACCTGGGAATCGGCGAGGAGGGCGTTCAAGTCCACCCTCTCGCTGCCGCTACCGGCCGTTGCTGCGGGCTCTGCCGCCGATGATGTCCGGTCGTTCAAGGCGACACCTACTTATATCGCTGGCCTTCCGGCGCCTTCGCCGCATAGCTCTCGATCGTGTAGCGCACGTTCCGGCCCTCTCCCTCCTGGCGCACGAGACCAAAGCCGGGCTCGTTCGTCGGGCGGTTGACGATGAAGGACAGGCGCGTCGTCTCAAACCCGCGTTCCGCATCGAAGGCGTTCACGCGGATGTAAGTCTGCGGATGGGCGGCGCGAGCCGCCTTGACCTCGACGAACACGCCGGCCGCGTCCTTGATGTCGAACATCGGATTGCCCCACATATCCCAATAGTAGTTGCGCGGGTGCGGGTCGTCCGTGTACTCGACGCTGAGCGCCCAACCCTGATCGAGCGCGTATTGGATCTGTGCCGTGACCTCCTGATCGGTCAATTCGGGCAGAAAGGAAAAAGTACCCTGGGTGATTTTCATGTCAACAGTCCCCTTGATTGCGATAAGGATTTTGGCTACGACGCGGTCGGCGTCGGTGCGAAGTCGGCCGTGTCGGTCGAGGTGTACTCGAAGGTCACGTCTTTCCAGGTTTGCAGGGCCGCATTCAAGGGTGAGCACCACTTGGCCGCCTGGGCGAGGATCTGCGGGCCCTCGTTCCAGAGGTCACGACCCTCGTTGCGCGCCTTGATCATGGCCTCGAGCGCGACGCGATTCGCGGTGGCGCCCGCCTGTATCCCCTGCGGGTGCCCGATCGTGCCGCCGCCGAACTGGAGCACCACGTCTTCGCCCAAGTAGCTGATGAGCTGGTGCATCTGGCCGGCATGAATGCCGCCCGAGGCGACCGGCATGAGCTTGCGCAGTCCCGCCCAATCTTGATCGAAGAACACGCCTTGTTCGAGATTCTTCTTCGTGAAGCTGTCTCGACAAATCGAGTATATGCCCTTGATTACGTTGGGATCGCCCTCGAGTTTCCCGACGACAGTACCGGCATGAATGTGATCGACGCCGGCCATGCGCATCCACTTGGCGATGACGCGGAACGACACGCCGTGGGTCTTTTGACGGGTATAGGTGCCATGACCCGCGCGGTGCAAGTGCACGATCATGTTGTTCTTGCGCGCCCATTTCCCCATGGATTGGATCGCCGTATAGCCGATCACGAGGTCGATCATGATGATCGCGGAGCCGAGTTCCTTCGCGAATTCGGCACGCTCGTACATGTCCTCCATGGTGCCGGCCGTCACGTTCAGATAGTGGCCCTTGACCTCTCCGGTCGCCGCGGCGGCCTTGTTGACGGCTTCCATGCAGAACAGGAAGCGGTCGCGCCAATGCATGAACGGCTGCGAATTGATGTTCTCATCGTCCTTCACGAAGTCGAGACCGCCCTTGAGGGCCTCATAGACGACGCGGCCGTAGTTCTTGCCCGAAAGCCCGAGTTTCGGCTTGGTGGTTGCACCGAGGAGGGGCCGGCCGAACTTATCGAGGCGCTCGCGCTCGACCACGATTCCCGTGGGCGGGCCTTGGAAGGTCTTGAGATAGGCGACCGGGATGCGCATGTCCTCGAGTCGGAGCGCCTTCAAGGGCTTGAACCCGAAGACGTTGCCGATAATCGATGCGGTCAGATTCGCGATAGAACCTTCTTCAAATAAAGCAAGATCATACGCGATATAGCTAAAAAATTGCCCAGGATTGCCCGGCACGGGATCGACGCGATAAGCCTTGGCGCGATACAGGTCGCAGGCGGTCAGGCGGTCGGTCCAAACGACGGTCCACGTCGCCGTCGAGGACTCGCCGGCAACGGCGGCCGCAGCTTCGATGGCGTCTACGCCGTCCTGCGGCGTGATGCGGAATACCGCGATGACGTCGGTATCCTTGGGTTCATAATCGGCATCCCAGTAGCCCATCTTGGCATACGGCATGACACCGGACTTGTAGCGATCTGCGGGACTCCCCATGGCTGGCTCCTTAATTTCTCGGACGGTTGGATGTTTCGAACGCTCGTGCCTGATTTCAGGAGGGCGACTCTAGGCGCTTCGTCACATAAGTGATAGTCAATTATTCTTCTCCCTTCCATAAGGTATTCCTGATTGATAAGATCTCCCCCCGATCCATCAGGAGTGCGACGCCCATGTCGATGCAACATGTGTCCCTGCGCCAGCTGCGGGTCTTCGAGGCGGCGGCGGAGAACCGGTCTTTCTCGAAGGCGGCTGAGGCGCTGCATTTGACGCAGCCCGGTGTGTCCATGCACATCAAGGAGCTCGAATCGCACGCGGGTCTGCCGCTGTTCGAACGCGTCGGCAGGAAGCTGTTCGTGACCGAGGCAGGCCAGGAATTGCTGGTGCGCGCCCGCGAGGTCATCCGTTCGCTCAAGGACGCGGACGAGGCCTTCGACGGGCTCAAAGGCTTGCGCCGCGGGCGCATCAATCTCGCGATCGTGAGCACGGCGAAATATTTCGCGCCGCGTCTGCTCGCACGGTTTCGCGACGAGTTCCCGCAACTCGAGATTCGCCTCGCCGTGAACAATCGGACCTCGGTCGTCGAACAGATCGCCTCGAACGAGGTGGACCTCGCGATCATGGGCCGCTCGCCCGACACGCTCGACATCGTCGCGCAAGCGTTCGCCGAGAATCCGCACGTGATCATCGCCGCGCCGAATCACCCGCTCGGTGTCAAGCGGCGCATCGCAGAAAGCCTGGTCGCGCGGGAGTCGTTCATCGTTCGCGAACCCGGATCCGGCACGCGGGTCGCGATGCAGGAATTCTTCGACCAGCGCTCACTCAAATTCAAGGTCGGGATGGAAATGGCGAGCAACGAGACGATCAAGCAGGCGGTCATGGCCGGCATGGGCGTGAGCTTCCTGTCGCGCCACACGATCGATCTCGAACTACAGACCCGGCGCCTCATCGTGCTCGACGTGCGCGGCCTGCCCTTGATCCGGCAATGGCACGTTGCACATCTCGCGAAGAAGCGCCTGTCGCCGACGGCACGCGCGTTCAAGGAGTTCGTCCTCGCTCAGGGCCGCGGCCTGCTCCAGGCACAGATGGCGATGGAGTCGCCCGAGCGGTGAGCCGTACCGCCTTCTGGGAGCGCGAACGGCGCTCCTGGCCCAATCACGAGGCGAGCCGGTTCGTGCGTGCAGCCGGGATTCGCTGGCACGTGCAGCAAGCGGGCAGCGGTCCGGCGGTGCTGCTCGTCCATGGCACGGGCGCCTCGGCGCATTCCTGGCGCGATTTGCTGCCGATCCTGGCCGCACGCCACACCGTGATTGCCGTCGACCTGCCGGGTCACGCCTTCACCGAAGCCGTGCCCGCGTCGCGCTACAGCTTGTCCGGCATGGGTGGCGCGCTCGCCGAACTGTTGGCCGAGATCGGCCAGACCCCCGCGTTGTGCGTGGGCCATTCGGCCGGCGCCGCCCTGCTGTGCCGCATGGCGCTCGACGGGCTGCTTGCCCCCGAGCGCATCGTGAGTGTCAACGGCGCATTCCTGCCGCTCGGCGGAGCCGCGAGCGTCCTGTTCGCGCCGATCGCGAAACTCTTCGCCGGCTCGCCCTGGATGTCGCGCATGATCGCCCACCGTGCCGGCGAGCCGGCATCGGTCGCGCGGCTGATCGCCGGCACGGGCTCGACGCTCGATGCCCGCGGCGTCGACCTGTATGCGCGGCTGGTGCGCGAACCCTCGCATGTCGCCGGGGCGCTCGGCATGATGGCAAATTGGAACTTGCTGTCCCTCGAACGCGACCTCAAGGGGCTGCGCACGCCGCTCACGCTGATCGCGGCCGAACACGACCTCGCCGTGCCGCCACAACAGGCGGAGCGGCTGCGCGCGCGGCTCGAGCGGGCGACGCTCGTGCGCGTCCCGCGCCTCGGGCATCTTGCGCACGAAGAGGCCCCGGGTCGGTTCGCGGAACTCGTGCTCGCGGCTTAGCAGGCTGCCTGCCGCGCGGGCGGCGACCAGGGCCCAAGGTTCGGGGACCGGGTCGCGTGCGGCGACCACGGACCTAGCGCAGGGCAGCCGGCGTCTTCGACTTGCGCTTGATCGTCTGCTTGATGCGATTGATGCCGAAGCCCGCGAGCGCGGCAATCACCGGGATGCTGATCGCCATGATCAGCTCCGGATTGAGTTCGAACCCGGCCGACTTCAGCCCCTTCGTGAGATAGCCGACGAGGCCGACGATGTAATAGGTCACGGCCGCGATCGACAGCCCCTCGACGGTTTCCTGCAGCCGCAGCTGGGCTTTCGCGCGCCGATTCATCGACTCGAGCAGGGCCTGGTTCTGGCCCTCGCGCGTGATGTCGACGCGCGTCGCGAGCAGCTGGTTCGCGCGCGCCACGCGCTGGGACAGGTGCTCCTGGCGCGACGAAGCCGCGCGGCAGGTGTTCATCGCCGGCGCGAGCCGGCGCTCGGTGAACTCGCCGAAGGTCTGCAGACCCGGGATCCGCATTTCGCGAAGTTCGCCGATGCGACGCTGCACGAGTTCGTAGTAGGCCGAGGCCGCCGAGAAACGATAGTCCGTGGCCGCCTCTCGGCTCTCGATCTGCGCCTCGAGCCGTGTGAGGCGATCGAGCAGCGTGGCCTCGTCCTCCGGGTTCGCGCTCTCGAGGACGGTCGTGACCTGCGAGAGTTCGCGCTCGCAATCCTTGAGGAAAGGCGCGAGCTCGCGCGCCACGGGCAGGGCGAGCAGGGCCATCATCCGGTACGTATCGATCTCCACGACCCGCTGCACGCTGCGGCCCGCCTGGCGCCCCGTCAAGTGGTGATCGAGCAGCAGGAAACGGCTGAAACCGTCCTCGCGCACGCGGAAGTCGGTGAGTGCGGTCGCGGCGCCATCGCCGATGCGCGAACCGATCAGGACGTTGCCGGAGAACCAGCGCTCGGACAGATCCTCCGGATCGCCGCCGAATTCGGCGGCGGGCAGCAGCGCGCCATGCGAAGCGACCATGATCTGGCCCGGGACCGCGGCGAGGAACGCGTCGGGCACGAGCCGTAGCGCAGGCGTCTCGAACGGGTCGCCGGTCAAACCCGGTGCGATGAACGTATAGCGCGTGAACTCGGTGTGGCGCTCCCAGCGCAGCGAGAAATCCCCGAACGAGACGCTGAAATGATTGGCCCCGATCGCGGGCACCTCCCGGCCGAAACGCCCGGCGAGCGCCACGAGGCTCTGCCATTCGCGCTCGCGATCGGCAGGATCCGTGAGCAGCGCGAGGTAGCTCACGCGCAGCGGCGCGCGCAGCGAATCCGCGGGCCGCGCATGGACCTCGTCGTTGAGTTCCGCGCGCAAAGCGTGGTTCGGGGGGAGGCGCGGAGTCGCGAGCGCGGCGTCGATGTCGTTCGGCATGGGATGAAACGGTAGCCTGAAGTGCGTCCCGAAACAAATCCCCGGGGGCGCCCCTCGCCGGGTCCCTGGGTCTTGATGGCCGCCGGCAGTACGCGCGACGGCGCATGAGGGAGCCTGCTAGACTCTCGCGCACAGAGCGACCGTAGTTGCCGACGTGCTGGAGCATGATGCCGAATTCCGCCGCGATTTCCGCCGACACCGATCCGCCTTCCGCCGCGAGCGGCCGGCGTCCCCACGCGGTGATCATCGGCAGCGGCTTCGGCGGTCTCGCGGCGGCCGTGCGGCTCGGCGCGCGGGGCTACCGGGTCACGGTGCTCGAGCAGCTCGATGCGCCGGGCGGGAGAGCCTACGTGTTCCGCCAGGACGGCTTCACGTTCGATGCGGGTCCTACGATCATCACGGCGCCGTTCCTGCTCGAGGAACTGTGGCAGCTCTGCAACCGCCGGTTCGCCGACGACGTCGAATTACGTGCGCTCGAGCCGTTTTACCGGATTCGCTTCGACGACGGATTCGTGCTCGACTGCTCCGGCAGCGACCGGGTCATGGCCGAGCAGATCGAACGTTTCGCCCCGGCGGATCAGGCCGGTTACGAGCGTTTCATGAAGATCAGCGAGGCGATTTACAAGGTCGCGTTCGAACAGCTGAGCGCCGAGCCGTTCAACGCCTTCACCGACATGCTCAAGCTCGCGCCGGACCTCGTGCGCTTGAAGAGTTATCACACGGTCCACAGTCTGGTCGCCTCCTACGTGAGCGATCCGCGCCTGCGCTTCGCCTTGAGCTTCCATCCCTTGTTCGTCGGCGGCAACCCGTTTACGACGACCTCGATCTACGGCTTGATCGCGTTTCTCGAGCGCCGCTGGGGCGTGCATTATGCGATGGGCGGCACGGGCAGCCTCGTGAAGGGGCTGGTAAGCCTCATCGAGGGTCAGGGCAACCGCCTGCGCTATGGGGCGCGCGTCGCGGCGATCACGCTCGCCGGCCAGCGTGCCACGGGAGTGCGGCTCGCCACGGGCGAGCAATTGGCCGCGGACATCGTCGTGTCGAACGCCGACTCGGCGACCACCTACCGCAATCTGGTGCCGAGCGCCGCGCGTCGCCGCTGGACGGATCGCAAGACGGCTGCGAAGCAGTACTCGATGAGCCTGTTCGTCTGGTATTTCGGTACGAAGCGGCAATACCCGGAGGTCCCGCACCACTTGATACTGGTCGGGCCACGCTATCGCGAGCACCTCGCCGACATCTTCGCCCGCAAGGTTCTCGCCGAGGATTTCAGCTTGTATCTGCATCGGCCGACCGCCACCGATCCGTCGCTCGCCCCGCCCGGATGCGACGCGTTCTACGTGCTCTCGCCGGTTCCGAACCTGCTGGGCGCGACCGACTGGACGGTGCACGCCGAAACTTATCGACGGACGATCGCCGCGCACTTGAGCGCGACCGTGCTGCCGGGCCTCGAGGATGAAGTCGTGAGCTCGCGGCTCATGACGCCGCTCGATTTCCGGGATCGGCTCTCGTCGTTTCAGGGCGCGGCCTTCGGTCTCGAGCCGATCCTGACGCAGAGCGCATGGTTCCGGCCGCACAATCGCAGCGAGGACATCGACGGCCTGTTCCTCGTCGGAGCCGGCACTCATCCCGGGGCGGGTGTCCCCGGCGTGATATCTTCGGCGCGAGTTCTTGATAAAGTCGTGCCCGATGCCGATACGTTCATCCGATAGACCCTTCGCAACGATTGCCGACGTCGCCGCATGCCGCGAGATGCTACGCGGCGGATCACGCTCGTTTTTCGCCGCCTCCCTGGTGCTGCCGAAGAGCGTGCGCGAGCCCGCGACGGGCTTGTATGCCTTCTGCCGGATGGCGGACGATGCGATCGATCACGGCTATGACCGCCATGCGGCTCTCGCCGAACTGCGCGAGCGGCTCGCGCGCATCTATGCCGGGCGCCCGCTCGATGCCGCCGCCGACCGAGCGTTCGCCGACGCGGTGTCGCGCTATGCCATCCCGAAATCGTTTCCCGACGCCTTGCTCGAGGGCTTCGAGTGGGACTCGCACAACCGGCGCTACGCGGACATCTCGGCACTCAAGGCCTATGGCGTGCGCGTCGCCGGCACCGTCGGAGCCATGATGGCGATGGTCATGGGCGTGCGCGATCCCGTGCTGCTCGCGCGCGCCTGCGACCTCGGGGTCGCGATGCAATTGACCAACATCGCGCGCGACGTCGGCGAGGACGCGCGCGCGGGCCGGCTGTACCTGCCGCTCGAGTGGCTGCGCGACGCCGGCGTCGACGCCGACCGCTGGCTCGGCGAGCCGCGCTTCGACGCGCGGCTCGCGTGTGTGATCGAGCGTTTGCTCGCCGCCGCAGACGACCTCTATGCGCGCGCCGATGCCGGCATCGCGAATCTGCCGTCGGCCTGTCGTCCGGGCATGTATGCGGCGCGCCTGTTGTATGCGGAGATCGGCCACGAGCTGCGCCGCCGCGGCTTGGACTCGGTCACCCAGCGCTCCGTCGTACCCTGGAAGCGCAAGGCGCGGATCCTCGCCGATGCGGTCGTCGCCGCGACGCGTTCGGGCGCCGCCGTGAGTTCCGCGATCCTCGACGAGGCGCGCTATCTTCTAGAGTCGAGGGGGCTCGAGTCGGCGGGCGAATTTGGCGTGAACTTTGCTGCGATTCCCGCGGAGTCGCCGCGCGAACGGGCGCGCTGGCCGCGCGTCGAGGACCGCGTCGTCTGGCTCGTCGACCTGTTCGAACGTCTCGAGCGGCGCGAACGCGCCCAGCGCACGGCGGACAATCTGACGTAGCGGGACGGGCTCGGGCGGGAAAGCGCCACGGGCTCGCCCCCGTTCACCAAGGCGAGCGCGGCATGCGAAACGGCAGCAGGCATTGCACCCAGCGCGAACGAAACCGGTCGAGCGAAATGCTCTCGTGGAAAGCCGCGGCGGGGGCACCATCCAAATGCGTGTCGAGCAAGCTGCGGCCGTAGAACGGCCCGTCCTCGAGGGTCGTGCGGATGCGCGCGCCGCCTTGCGGGTCGGCCCGTGTGCTACGTGCGACTCCCCAGGCGGTGGACTCGAGGGCGGTGGACGGCGGGGGCGGGACCTCGCGCACTCCGCCGCGGGGATCGAACTCGAGGGCGAGCGAGCGGGCCGGCGCATTGCGCTCCTGGTAGTCGTAGAGCACGACCGTGCGGCCGGGCAGGGCGGCACGTGACCAATTCCAAGATTCGAACCCGTCCTCGAGCGGCTCGGCGCCGAAATTCGCATCGAGATAGGCCTCGCCGCGCCAGCGTTGCGCGGGTTCGCTCAAGTCCACTTCGATCTCGGCGCACGGCGCGAACGGACACCAGGCATGGCGGCCGGTCGTCCCGAGCGCGAAGTGGTGATCGCACAGCGCCGTCGGCACGAGGCGGATCTTTCCGCGGATGCGCCGGGGCAGCGGTGCGCAGATCTCATCGACGGCGATTTCGAGCGCAGAACCCGTCCAGCGGATCGAACTCGGGCCGATGGCGAGATAATCCGATTCGCGGGTGACCTTTGCAGCGCCGCGTTCCGTCATGGCCCAGCGATCGGTCTTCGATCCGTAGAGCGCCAGATTGAACGCGCAATGATCGAGAGGATTTGGCCGGCCGCGACGGCGCGCCCACGCATAGTACGGCGAGAACACACTGCCCACGAACACGATGAGCGTGAGGCCCCGGCCATCCGCGCTCAGCGCGTCGATGTACCACCAGGCGTAGCCACCCGACGGGACATCGCGGTCGAAGCGTAGTCCGCGCACAGGCTCGCTGCCGCCAAGCGGCCCGAAATCGCCGCCATGGGCACTCCCGGGCCCGGATGAGTGCTGCCCCCCGCGAGGTAGAGCCCGGGGATCCGGCTGCGCGAACCCGGTCGAGTGAAGGAGCTCAGCCAGCCGTGGGACGCCGGCCCATAGAGCGCTCCGCCGGTCGCCGGAAACAGCCGGTTGAAGTCCGACGGCGTCGTGACGCGGGTCGCCTCCGGCCGGCCCTCGACCTCGAGACCACAGCGCCGCAGGCGTTCGAAGGTTCTCTGTTCGCATTGCTCGATCTCCGCAGGTTCGAACTCGTGACTATCGCCGATCGCCGGTGCATTGACCAAGCACAGCAGACGTTCGGCAGGGGTGGGGGCGGCGGACGCGCCATCGTAGCGATCCTGCGCGCAGACGTAGACGGTTGGGTTCTCGGGCAGACGGCGCCGCACGAAGATGTCCTCGAACTCGCCGGCATAGGCATCACCGAAGAACACCGAATGCCGCGCGAGCGCGAAGCCGCTCGTGCGCGCCACCAGGTTCCAGGTGACCGCGGACAGCGAGCGCGCGCCCAGTGGCGTCGCGCGGACGGCCATGCGCAGGTCCGCGCCGAAAAGGCCGGTCGCGAGCGCGTTGTTATCGGCATTGCTGACCACCGCGTCGAGCGCGAGGCGCTCGCCGTCGCGGGTCAGGGCGCCCGCGACGCGCCCGCGGTCGAGGTCGATGCGTGCGATCTCCGTGCCGTACCGAATGCGCGCGCCGCGGGCGTTTGCGAGATCGGCGAGCGCGAGCGCGAGGCGATGCATGCCACCCTCGACATACCAAACGCCGGCTTGCTCGACATGAGCGATCAGCATGAGGGTCGCGGGGGATTGGTAGGGCGATGACCCGCAATAGGTTGCATAGCGCGCAAACAATTGCGCGAGGCGGGCGTCCTTGAAGTATCCAGCGATACCTTTGGACATGCTCATAAACGGTTGAATATTCAATAAATCGGCAATGTTCGTAATGCCGATGCGGCGGCCGAGTTCGAGCGGATTCGGGCGGCTTGCGCGCATGAAGCTGCGATCGAGCGTGCGATAGATACGACGTGCCTGAGCCGCGAAGCGGAGAAAGGCTGCGGACTCGGCGGCGCCGGCGAAACGCGCGATGGCATCGGCGGATTGGCCCAGATCGGCATACAAATCCAAATGCTCATGTTCATTCCAAGCATGTCGTGCCAACACCTTGGCGGGAATCAGTTTTACCGCGGATTCGAAGCAGGAGTCGGCATCCGCAAAGAGCGTGTCGAAAACCTCGCGCAGCGTGAACACGGTCGGCCCGGCGTCGAGTTGCCGGCCGGCGACGGTCACCTCGCGCATCTTGCCGCCGGGACTTGCGGCGCGCTCGAGCACGACGACGTCGAACCCCCGGTTCGCCAGATCGACGGCCGCCGCGAGACCGGCGATGCCGGCACCGATGATGCCGACCCGTGGCGTGTGCCGTGCCCCGGTCGGCGACGCGCTCACGTCAAGAGCTCCAGATGAATGTTGACCGTCCCATAGTCAATGTCTATATTACCTGACAGTCGAAGGTGACAAGCGCAATTTACAGAGCGCCTCAGTCGCCGTCGAACGCACGAGAACTCAACGACGAATGGGGAGCGACGATGGACTCCATGACGCGGATCGAACGGTCTTTGAGCCTCGCGCTCGGCTTGGCCCATGCGGCGGACGCCCCGCCAAAGCTCCATGCTGCGATGCGCTATACGGTTTTTCCGGGCGGCGCTCGAATCCGTCCGAGGCTGTGCCTGGCGGTTGCGCGTGCCTGCGCCGAGGATCACCCCGGACTCAGCGCGGCCGTCGCCGCCGCGATCGAACTATTGCACTGTGCCTCTCTCGTTCATGACGATTTGCCCTGCTTCGACGACGCGGCGACACGGCGGGGCAAGCCGTCGGTACACAAGGCCTATGGGGAGCAGATCGCGGTGCTCACGGGCGACGCGCTGATCGTGCTCTCCTTCGATGCCTTGGCCGAGGCGGCGGCGGCCGCACCGCAACGCCTGCCGGGTCTCGTTCGCATCATTGCGCGCGCGGTCGGCGCCCCGCACGGCATCACTGCCGGGCAGGCCTGGGAATGTGAGCCCGAAATCGCCTTGAGCCCTTATCAGCGGGCCAAGACCGGCGCCCTGTTCGCGGCGGCGACCGCCGGCGGCGCGGCGGCTGCCGGCCATGATCCGCAGGCTTGGCACCTGCTCGGCGAGCGTATCGGCGAGGCCTATCAAATCGCCGACGACATCCGCGACGTCGTCGCGAACGAAGGCGAACTCGGCAAGCCGACCGGGCGCGATCAAGTCTTGGGGCGGCCGAACGCCGTGCACCGGCTCGGCGTCGGTTCCGCCGTCTCGCGCCTCGAGGACCTCGTACGTACCGCCATCGAAGCCATTCCGCCGTGCCCCGGCCAACAAGATCTGCGCGCCCATATTCTCGCTGAAGCGAGTCGCTTGCTGCCGCGCGAATTGGCGCGTCCGGCGGCATGAAGCGACGCGGCCGAAGCCGTGTCCTGGTCTGACCGCTATCTGGCTCTGCGCGATCGCTGGCTGTCGAATCCGCGCTTCCAGCGCTGGGCCGCCGCCTTCCCGCTGACGCGGCCTACCGCGCGCAGCCGGGCGCGCGCCTTGTTCGACGTCTGCGCCGGTTTCGTGTACTCCCAAATCCTGTTCGCTTGCGTGCGCCTGAAGCTATTCGACCTGCTCGCGCTGGGGCCGGACACCGCCGAGAACATCGCCGCCAAACTCGCACTGCCCCTGGATTCGACCGAGCGCCTGCTCGACGCCGCCGTGTCGCTCAAGCTGCTCGAGAAGCGGGGCGCCGGACGCTTCGGTCTCGGTGCCTTGGGTTCGGCGCTGGTGGGCAATCCGGGTGTCGGCGCGATGATCGAACACCATAGCCTGCTGTACGCCGATCTGCATGATCCCGTGGGACTACTCCGCGGCCAGCGCGAATCGACCGAACTCGCGAAGTACTGGGCCTACGCGAAGTCCGAAGCGCCGGCCGCGCTGGGCGGCGCGCAAGTCGCCGATTACACGACGCTGATGTCGAATTCTCAGCCGCTCGTCGCGGGCGAAATCCTCGATGCCTACCCGCTGCAGAAGCACCGCTGCCTGCTCGACGTCGGCGGCGGCGAGGGGACGTTTCTGATCGAAGCCGCAAAGCGCTCGAACGACCTGAAGCTCATGCTGTTCGATCTGCCGCCGGTCGCCGAACGCGCCGCGAAGCGCTTCGAGAGTCTGGGCTTGGCGCCGCGCGCGCGCGCGCACGGCGGCGACTTTCTCAAGGATTCGCTGCCCGAGGGCGCCGACGTGCTCACGCTCGTGCGGGTGGTGCACGATCATCCCGATGACGCGGCGGTCACGCTGCTGCGCGCGGCGCATCGCGCCCTTCCGAAAGACGGCGTGCTGCTGCTCGCCGAACCGATGATGGGTACCCCCGGCGCTGCACCCGTCGGCGACGCGTACTTCGGGTTCTATTTATTGGCGATGGGGCGGGGCCGCCCGCGAACGCCGCGGGATCTGCAGCAAATGCTGCTCGCCGCCGGCTTCACGAGCGCGCAAATGGTTCGCACCCACCAGCCCTTGCAGAGTCGATTGATCGTCGCTCGGAAGACCGTCTGAGCAGCCGCTTCGTTCGGGAGGCGGATGGCGACACAAACAGATTTCGCCGCTGCCGGCAAGTGTCGCAAACAAGTGTGAAGGAAAGTTGACATGTATGATAGTCAGCGTATCGTTACACGAGGCACAGAAAACCTGAATAAGGCGGCCGGGTTCGAATGAGTTCTTTGCAATCCATCGTCGGTTCTCCGCTCAGCACGCTCGCGGTGGTGATGGAGAAACCTCTGCAACTGCGGCTTTGCCAGTTGGATCTGGCCGAGCCAGGCGATGACGACATCGTCGTCGACATGGAGTGGTCCGGGATCAGCACGGGAACCGAGAAGCTGCTCTGGTTCGGACGCATGCCGGCATTTCCCGGCTTGGGCTATCCGCTGGTACCGGGCTATGAGTCCGTGGGACGCATCAGCCACGCGGGCTCGACCTGTGGACGTCAAGTCGGCGAGCGCGTATTCGTTCCGGGTGCGCGCTGTTACGGCGACGTGCGTGGCTTGTTCGGCGGCGCCTCCTCGAAGGTCGTCGTGCCCGGCGCGCGAGTCACGCCGATCGCCGAGCAACTCGGCGAGCGCGGCGTGTTGCTCGCGCTCGCCGCCACCGCGTATCACGCGATCTCCGGCATGCACGCGAGCCATCCGGATCTGATCGTGGGTCATGGCGTGCTCGGACGCTTGATCGCGCGCATCGCGGCCTTGAACACCGCGGAACCGGCTCCCGTCGTCTGGGAGCGCAACCCGACGAGGGCGGCGGGCGCCGTAGGCTATTCGGTCATCGATCCGGCGCTCGACACGCGCAAAGATTATCGCTCGATCGTCGATGTGAGCGGCGACGGTACGCTGCTCGATACGCTCATCACGCGTCTCGCGCCCGGCGGCGAGGTCGTGCTGGCGGGCTTCTACGACACCCTGACGTTCACGTTTCCCGCGGCATTCATGCGCGAAGCGCGCATCCGCATCGCCGCTGAATGGCGCGAGTCCGATCTGCATGCCGTCAAGGACCTCATCGAGTCCGGGCGGCTCAATCTCGACGGCCTGATCACCCATCGGCATGAAGCGACCGAGGCCGAGGCGGCCTACACCACGGCGTTCAACGATCCGAATTGCCTCAAAATGATATTGGACTGGAGAGCACACTCTTGAGCACATCCCTCGCGAATCCGGCGGCACTACGCGCCGAACAGGCCCGATTGCAGAGCCTTCGGGACGAAGCCGCGATCGAACCCGATCCCGTGTCGACCGACGCTCCCAAGAAGGAAACGCAGGTCATCGCGATCTACGGCAAGGGCGGCATCGGCAAGAGCTTCACGCTCGCGAACCTCTCTTACATGATGGCCCAGCTCGGCAAGAAGGTGCTCCTGATCGGCTGCGACCCGAAGAGCGACACGACCTCGCTGCTGTTCGGCGGTCGTGCCTGTCCGACGATCATCGAGACATCGGCGAAGAAGAAACTCGCGGGCGAACCGGTCAGGATCGAGGACGTTTGTTTCAAACGCGACGGTGTGTTCGCGATGGAACTCGGCGGACCCGAGGTCGGCCGCGGCTGCGGCGGCCGCGGCATCATTCACGGCTTCGAACTGCTCGAGAAACTCGGGTTCCACGAATGGGGCTTCGATTACGTGCTGCTCGATTTTCTGGGAGACGTGGTTTGCGGCGGCTTCGGCCTGCCGATCGCGCGCGACATGTGCCAGAAGGTCATCGTCGTCGGGTCGAACGACCTGCAGTCCCTGTACGTTGCGAACAACGTCTGTTCGGCGGTCGAATACTTCCGCAAGCTCGGCGGCAACGTCGGCGTCGCGGGTCTCGTGATCAACAAGGACGACGGCACGGGCGAGGCGCAGGCCTTCGCGGACGCGGCCGGAATCCCGGTGCTCTCGGCGATCCCCGCCAACGAGGACATCCGGCGCAAGAGCGCGAACTACGACATCGTGGGGCGGCCCGGCACCGAATGGGCGTCGCTGTTCGAGCAACTCGCCGCGAACGTCGCCGATGCGCCGCCGCTGCGCCCGAAACCCCTGACCCAGGACGGCCTGCTGGGACTGTTCAAGGGTTCGGCGGTCGGTCGCGACGTGGTGCTGCAGCCGGCGAGCTTCGAGGACATGTGCGGCAAGGCGCACATCGAAAAGAAGACGCTGGAAGTGGTTTACGACACGGTCTGATCACATGAGCGCCACCCCCGACATCGCCCCGACTCCCGCGATCAACGTCGCCGCCGCCAAGACCGACGGGCTCGGCTGCCACGCCGGCAAGGACGAGATGCGGCGCGCGGCCGCCGCCGCGGGCAAGAGCGAGACGCTGGCGCAATATGCCGCCGACTATCCGGCCGGTCCGCATGATCAACCGCAGAGCATGTGTCCGGCATTCGGCTCGCTGCGCGTGGGCTTGCGCATGCGGCGCACCGCGACCGTGCTGTCGGGTTCAGCGTGCTGTGTTTACGGTCTGACGTTCACGTCGCATTTCTATGGCGCGCGCCGCACGGTGGGCTACGTGCCGTTCAATTCGGAAACCCTCGTCACGGGCAAACTGTTCGAGGACATTCGCGAAGCGGTGTTCAAACTCGCGGATCCGGCGCTCTATGACGCCGTCGTGATCATCAACCTGTGCGTTCCGACCGCCTCCGGCGTGCCGCTGCAGCTGCTCCCGAAGGAGATCAACGGCGTGCGCATCATCGGGATCGACGTGCCCGGTTTCGGCGTGCCGACGCATGCCGAGGCGAAGGACGTACTCGCGGGCGCAATGCTCAAATTCGCGCGCACGGAAGCCGTGCAGGGTCCCGTACAGGCGCCGCGCGGCGGCCGGAACGCGAGGCCCACGGTGACCCTCATCGGCGAGATGTTCCCGGCGGACCCCGTCGGCATCGGCATGATGCTCGAGCCACTGGGACTTGCCGCAGGTCCCGTCGTCCCGACGCGCGAGTGGCGCGAACTCTATGCGGCGCTCGATTGCGCGGCGGTTGCGGCGATCCACCCCTTCTACACGGCGTCGCTGCGCGAATTCGATCAAGCCGGTCGGACGATCGTCGGTTCCGCGCCTGTGGGTTTCGACGGCACGGCTGCGTGGCTCGCGGCCATCGGCGCCGCCTGCGGCATCGGCCACGACAAGGTCGCGGCGGCACAGAACAAGTTCCTGCCGATGATTCGAGCGGCGCTCGCGAAGGCGCCGATCAAGGGCCGCATCACGATGTCCGGCTACGAGGGATCCGAACTCCTCGTCGCGCGCCTGCTCGTCGAGAGCGGCGCCGACGTGCGCTACGTCGGGACCGCCTGCCCGCGCACGCTGTGGTCGGACGTCGACCGCGAGTGGCTTGCCGCAAAGGGCGTGCACGTCCAATATCGCGCTTCGCTCGAGCAGGACCTCGCGGCAATGCAGGAGTTCCGGCCGAACCTCGCGATCGGCACGACGCCGGTCGTACAGAAGGCGAAGGAGCTCGCGATTCCCGCGCTGTATTTTACGAATCTGATCTCCGCGCGCCCCCTGATGGGACCCGCCGGCGCCGGTTCGCTCGCGCAGGTGGTCAACGCCGCGCTCGGCAATCAGGCCCGCTTCGACGAGATGAAGGCGTTCTTCGAGGGCGTGGGCACAGGCTATTCGTCCGGCGTATGGCAGCAGGCACCCGTCGACCGCCCCCAGTTTCGCGAGCGCTACAAGGCGCAGCTCGCGAAACAAGCCGCGAAGCGTAAAGCCGAGGAGATGGTCTGATGCTCGTGCTCGATCACGATCGTGCCGGCGGCTACTGGGGCTCGGTGTACGTGTTCACGGCCATCAAGGGCCTGCAGGTCATCATCGACGGGCCCGTGGGCTGTGAAAATCTGCCCGTCACGTCGGTGCTGCATTACACGGACGGCCTGCCGCCGCACGAATTGCCCATCGTCGTCACCGGTCTCGCCGAGGAAGAACTCGGCCAGCACGGCACGGAGGGCGCGATGAAGCGTGCCCACAAGACCCTGAATCCGGACCTGCCGGCGGTCGTCGTCACGGGTTCGATCGCCGAGATGATCGGCGGCGGCGTCACGCCGGAGGGCACCAATATCCAGCGCTTCCTCCCGCGCACCATCGACGAAGACCAGTGGCAGAGCGCCAATCGCGCGATGACCTGGCTGTGGACCGAATACGGCAAGAAGAAGATCTCCGAGCGCAAGCCGCGGGTCCTCGGCCAGGAGGGTCCGAAACCGCGCGTCAACATCATCGGGCCGATCTACGGTACGTTCAACTCGCCGAGCGATCTGGCCGAGATCCGGCGCCTCGTCGAGGGCATCGGCGCCGAGATCAACCTCACGTTCCCGCTCGGCAGCCATCTCGAGGACGTGCCGAAGCTCGTCGACGCCGACGTGAACATCTGCATGTACCGCGAGTTCGGCCGATTGCTCTGCGAGACGCTTGAACGGCCCTACTTGCAGGCGCCGATCGGCTTGCACAGCACGACGAAATTCCTGCGCAAACTCGGCGAGCTGTTGGGGCTCGATCCGGAGCCGTTCATCGAGCGCGAGAAGCACACGACCATCAAGCCGCTCTGGGACCTGTGGCGCTCCGTGACCCAGGACTTCTTCGGGACCGCGAGTTTTGCCGTGGTCGCGACCGAAACCTATGCGCGCGGGCTGCGCCATTTCCTGGAGACGGAAATGGGTCTTCCGTGCACCTTTTCGTTCTCGCGCTGCGCCGGCGTCAAACCCGACAACGAGGCGGTACGCAAGGCCATCAAGGAGCGGCCGCCGCTGATCATGTTCGGCAGCTTCAACGAGCGCATGTACCTCGCGGAGAATGCCGTGCGGGCCATGTACATACCGGCCTCGTTTCCGGGTGCCATCATCCGGCGCCACACGGGTACGCCGTTCATGGGCTACGGCGGAGCGACCTACATCGTGCAAGAGGTCTGCAACGCGCTGTTCGACGCCCTGTTCAACATCCTGCCGCTCGGCAGCGAACTCGACAAGGTCGATGCGACGCCGTCGCGGCTGCACCGCGAACTGCGCTGGACCGATGCCGCCCTGGCGGCGCTCGAGGAACTCGTCGCGGAGGAGCCCGTACTCGTGCGCATCTCGGCCGCGAAGCGTTTGCGCGATGCGGCCGAGGCCGACGCGCGGGGCCTCGGCCTCGATCATGTCGGCGTCGAGCGCCTGCCGGCGACGCGCAAAGCGCAATTCGAACAGCCGGAGCCGGCCTGATGCGGCAGCGCCGTTACCGTGAGATTTTCGAGATATCTGCCCGAAGCTCTTCGGGCGGAAAAAGGTGTCGCGACGGGGGGTATGTGACCGCAGCGACAATTGTTGGCCGCGCGTTTGCGCGCGCGGTGTGGGCCGCAAGGCTTTTGAGCGGAGGTGAGAGAAATGGCTGACGATAAACGGGGCTCGCTCTCGGGGCTGACGGAGACGGAAGCGAAGGAGTTCCACGGAATCTTCGTGACGAGCTTCCTTATTTTCACGGTGATCGCGATCATCGCCCACTTTTTAGTGTGGCAGTGGCGTCCGTGGTTGTGAGCGAATACTAAGACTAAGAGAAGGAGACTAAACAATGTGGCGAGTATGGCTTTTATTCGATCCGCGCAGAGCATTGGTTGCCCTGTTCACGTTCTTGTTCATCTTGGCGCTGGTGATTCACTTCATCCTGCTGAGCACGGACAAGTTCAACTGGCTTGGCGGTCATGCGGCCCCGTCGGCCGCCGCGCAGCACATGTCGACGCTGCCGGATACGACCAAACCGTAGACCGGATTGCTGATGGCGGCGGACGAGGGACGAAAGGCCCTGTGGCCTCGATCCTTCGGTCCGCTGCCGGAAGCGGAGGCGCCCGGCAAGATCGGCTTGACGGGCTTCGTCGGAAACTTCAGGACGCGAGAGCACTGCAATGGCGTTACTCAGCTTTGAACGAAAATACCGCGTACGCGGCGGCACCTTGCTCGGAGGCGATTTATTCGACTTCTGGGTGGGACCCTTTTTTGTCGGATTCTTCGGCGTAACGGCCGCTTTCTTCGCGATCCTCGGCACGACGCTGATCGTCTGGGGCGCAGCGATCGGCCCGACCTGGAACCTCTGGCAGATCAACATCGCGCCGCCTGACTTGAAATACGGCCTTTCGTTCGCGCCGCTGCGCGAAGGCGGACTCTGGCAGTTGATCACGATGTGCGCGACCGGCGCCTTCGGTTCCTGGGCGCTGCGTGAAGTCGAAATTTGCCGCAAACTGGGCATCGGTTTCCACGTGCCGTTCGCCTTCGGCGTGGCGATCTTCGCGTACGTGACGCTCGAGATCATCCGGCCGCTGCTGCTCGGCGCCTGGGGTCACGGATTTCCCTACGGCATCTTCAGCCACCTCGACTGGGTGTCGAACACCGGATACCAATACCTGCATTTCCATTACAACCCGGCGCACATGCTGGCCGTGAGTTTCTTCTTTGCGACCGCGTTCGCGCTTTCGCTGCATGGCGGTCTCGTCCTGTCGGCGACCAACCCGAAGAAGGGCGGAACGGTCAAATCTGCCGAGGACGAGAATACGTACTTTCGCGATGCCATCGGCTATTCGATCGGTACGCTGGGTATCCACCGCCTGGGCTTGTTTCTCGCAATCAGCGCCGTGTTCTTCAGCGCCGTTTGTATCCTGATCAGCGGCCCGTTCTGGACCCGGGGTTGGCCCGAGTGGTGGGGCTGGTGGTTGAATTTGCCGATTTGGCATTGAACTTTACTGCCAGGGGAAAGCAATGGCTGAATACCAGAATATCTTCACGCGCGTACAGATTCGCGCTCCTGCCTACGAAGGCGTCACACTGCCGCGCGGCACCTGGATACGCCAGGGCACGCCGTTCTTCAACCACCTCTTCGGTCGCTTCGGCGACGCGCAGATCGGGCCTTTCTATCTAGGCACGACGGGATTGCTATCGCTGCTGAGCGGATTCATCGCGTTCGAGATCATCGGGCTCAACATGCTGGCCTCGGTGAATTGGAACTTCATCCAGTTCATCCGTCTGTTGCCCTGGCTCGCCTTGGAACCGCCGGCCCCCAGCAATGGACTGCATATCCCACGCTTGCAGGACGGCGGCTGGTGGCTCATGGCCGGCTTCTTCCTCACGAGCAGCGTTTTGCTCTGGTGGTTGCGCATGTACCGGCGGGCGCGCGCACTCGGCATGGGAACCCACGTTGCCTGGGCCTTCGCCGCAGCGATTTGGCTCATGTTGGTACTCGGCATCATTCGCCCCGTGCTGATGGGCAGCTTCGGCGAGGCCGTGCCTTTCGGCATCTTTCCGCACCTGGACTGGGTCGCAGCGTTCTCGCTGCGCTACGGCAACCTGTTTTACAACCCGTTCCATTGCTTGTCGATCGCCTTCCTCTATGGATCCGCGCTGCTGTTCGCCATGCACGGTGGCACGATTCTCGCCGTGAGCCGATACGGCGGCGAGCGTGAAATCGAGCAGATTCTCGACCGCGGTACGGCCGCCGAGCGCGCGGCCCTGTTCTGGCGCTGGACGATGGGCTTCAACGCAACCTTCGAGTCGATCCATCGTTGGGCGTGGTGGTTCGCCGTCCTATGTCCGCTGACTGGCGGTATCGGCATATTGCTGACAGGAACGGTGGTCGATAACTGGTATCTTTGGGCGGTTAAACATCACGTCGCCCCGATTTACCCGCAGGTATTTCCAACGGTCATCGATCCGGCGACCTTGCCTGGAGCACCCAAGTGACATCGCAGAGAGTTGACGTTTCCGGGCGCGGCCGCGCCGCGACCGGCGCATGCGGTGCACCATGGCTCATCATCGGCCTCGCCGCCGTGTCGCTGTTGGCGGGCTGCGAGCGACCGCCGATCGAATCGAAGCAGGGCGGATTTCGCGGTACGGGCATGGACACCCTCATCAATCCCCGCAGCGACGCGGTGACCGCGGTCAAGAACGAAATCCCGGACGCGTTGCCGGCGGCATCCGCCGATGGCCCGCTCGCGAGCACGGTCTATCAAAACGTCGAAGTGCTCAAGGATTTGAGCGTCGGACAGTTCACGCGGGTGATGCTGGCCATGAACCAGTGGGTCGCGCCGAAGGACCAAGCCTGCAATTATTGCCACGGCGCCAATATGGCGAGCGACGATAAATACACCAAAGTCGTCGCGCGTCGCATGTTGCAGATGGTCCGGCATCTGAATACGGACTGGAAGGACCACGTCGGCGCGACCGGCGTGACCTGCTACACATGCCACCGCGGCAATGCCGTGCCGCAAAACGTGTGGTTCGAGAGCCCGAGCGAGTCGAAGGGCAAAGGCTTCGCCGCGGCCAATGCCGACTTGTTCTCCCCCCAGGCGACGATCGGCCATACCTCGCTCCCGTATGATCCGTATACGGAATACTTTCTCGGCGATGCGCAAATTCGCGTGATTTCGGACAATGCGCTGCCGGGCACGGATGACAAGACCATACAACACACCGAGATCACCTATGCGTTGATGACCAGCATGTCGACGTCCCTCGGTGTGAACTGTACCTATTGCCACAATTCGCGCTCGTTCGCCGTCTGGGATTCGAGCACGCCGAAGCGCACGACGGCCTGGTACGGCATTCGCATGGTGCGAGATCTCAACGTGGCGTATTTGAAGCCCCTGACCGCGACGTTCCCGTCTCATCGTCTGGGCGTACTTGGCGACGTCGCGAAGGTCAATTGCGCGACGTGTCACCAGGGTGTGTTCAAGCCGCTCTATGGCATCAGCATGGCGAAGGATTACCCGGAATTGCAGGGAGTCATCGCGCATGAGGTGCCCGGCGCCGCGCCGGCGGCGGCTCCCACGGCGACAGTGGCGCCGGCTTCGGCTGCGCCTGTTGCCGATAAGGCGCTGACGGCGACGCGGGTCGCGCAACGCTGAGCGAGACTCTTGTGCTCGCGCACGCACACGGGTTCGTTGGTATCACGGCGGGCGCCCTCTAACGGGCGCCCCGCCGCCAAGGCGCGGACTTCGACGGATCATTCGCGTCCGCTCGCTCCTGCTGGCATGGCCGTTCTTCGGGCTTGGCGCGTTAGCGGCCGACCACGGTGCGCCGGCCGACGAGCCCATGCCGGCGCTCACCGTGAGCGCCGATCGTCTCGGTCCGCGCTTGTGGCATGTGCGCGCCACGCCACCGGCCGCCGGCGAGCTCTGGCTACTCGGCACGATTTCACCCTTGCCCGTCGACGTGCGGTGGCGTGCCGCGGAGGTCGATCGACTGCTCATGCGAACGGACGTCGTGCTCGCAGCGAAGCCGCTCGAGATCGGTACGGCGCGCGTGCTGTGGATGCTCGTCACGCACCGGGATGCCTTGATGAACCCGCACGGCGGTAAACTCGAAGATGTCCTGCCGCGCCCGCTGTACGCCCGCTTTGCGGCGATGCGCGCAACCTACGCGGGCAGTTGGACCAAATGGGAACGCTATCAACCGGTGATCGCGGCCGCGCTGCTCGAAGACGCGGCACTCGAAAAGGTGGGGCTTTCGCAGCGTCTCGACGTTTCACTCGCTGTGCGGCACCTCGCCCGCAATCATCATGTACCGATCGACGAAGTCATCACGCCGGCGGTGCCTGATTTGTTGGATGCCCTGAAACTCGTCGCACCGGAGATCCAAGACCGCTGCATGGCGGCGGTACTCGACGTCGTCGAGGGGGGACTGCAGAGTCTCGGAGCGAGGGCAAGTGCCTGGGGAAGCGGCGACACCGAGGCGATCGACGCGCTGCCGCCGTCGCCCGAAACGGTTTGCCGTGCCGCACTTGACGAGGGGTCCACGGCCGCCGCGGAATTGGCGCAGGCGAGGCGCAGTTGGCAGGCTGCGCTCGAGACGCGTTTACGCGGCGGCGGCGTGACGCTCGCGGTGCTCGAAGTCGATCTGCTCGTCGGCGCCGACGGTCTCTTGGCTCAATTGCGCAGTGACGGATTTGCGGTCGACACCCCGTGAAGAGTCGGCGTCGGTACGGCGGCGGGAGGGCTCCTTGATTCTTCTCAATCGCGCACGGGCTTCCGACATCCTGCGCCGCTCGTCTCTCGAGGCCTTCGTGATCACCCATCCGTTGAACGTCTACTACGCGACGTCGAAGATTCCCGTGCTCGACCGCATGTCGTCCACTCATCAATCGCTCGCCGTGATTTCGGTCGACGAGTCTCAGCCCGTTTGCTACCTGGGCTCAGCATTCGAGTACTACTACAACGCGAGCGATGCGGGGGTTGCGGACGGCGTCAGCGTGCATCTCGTGGCGCCTGCCGCGGCGGATCCGCTGCGGGGCGCCGATGCTGCGATGATGCGGGTGCTCGACGCTGTGCCTCTCGACGGACGCGAGCTCCGGCGGCGCCGCTCGACGGCGGCCGCCCGTTTTCACGCCGATGCCGACTCCGGGCTCGCCGCGATCTGCCTCGAGCTCGGGATCGCCACGGGAGAAGTCGGCATCGACAGTCTCGAGGCGCAGCAACGCGTGGCGGCGGCGGCGCCCAAGCTCTCGATGCGTCCCGCCGCGGATTTGCTCCGCCACGTCAGGCTCGTCAAGATGCCCGACGAATTGGACTTGCTGCGCGCCGCCGCCGAAGCGAATGCGCGATCCCTCGTCGTTGCGGCCGAGAGCGCTCGCGAGGCGCCGTCGTTGTTTCACGTGCGCGCGCGATTCTTCGCCGAGACGGCTCGCCGCGGCAACACGCCGATTTTCATGCTCGTCGACGGAGTCATGGACGAATCGATCGATGAGCCGCTGATTGCGGGCAAGGCCTTTCTGCTCGATGCCGTCAGCCACCGCGGCCTCTATCAAGGGGACTATGCGCGCACCGTCTGTATCGGTGAGCCCTCCCCCGAAATGGCGCGCATCACGGCCGCGCTCGACATCGCCTGGGGGGAGATCCGCGCGAGCTTGCGCCCCGGGCTGCGGTTTTCGCGGATCAAGGCGATCGGCACGGAGACGCTCAAACGGCTCGGTTACGATTACACGGTGGCGTTCAAACCGCATGCCGTCGGCCTGACCCATGAGGATCAGCCCACGCGGGATCTGGACGGTGGCCCGCTCGATCTTGCGCTCATCGAGGGGATGGTCCTCAGCGTGGATTGCCCGCTGCTCGACGTCGGGGTCGGCGGCAGCGCGCATCTCGAGGATCTGACCCTGATCACCGCGACGGGCGGCGAGACGATCCATTCGGTCGATCCGGCGCTGATCCGCGTCTGAAGCGGGGCGCCGGGATTCCGCGCAGGAGCGCAATGAGACTCGCGAGCAACAGCGCGAGACCCAGTAGCGACATGCTTGCCGCACGCGTGCCCGAGAGTTTCGACAGGGACACGATCAGAATCGGATTCAAGAACATACCGAAAAACAGGCTCGACTGAAATGCACCGACACCGATGCCGCGGTGTGAGAACGGCAGCTCGCGCATGTTCCAGGTGACCACGGTGGGCAGGATCAATCCCGCGCCGACGCCATTGCCCGCGGCGGCGAGCGTGAGGCCCCAGTAGGTGGTCGCGGCCGACATGCCGAGGAAGCTCGCGCCCAGCACCGCGGTCGCCAGAGCAAGTTGCGAGGCCACGCGACGCATCCGCGCCGCGACGATCCAACCGAACAGCAGAGTACCTGCAATCGCGCCGATGCTGTTGAGGGCGAACGCGATGCCGATCCGGGCGGAGGATGCAACGCCGATTTCATTGAACAGATAGGCCAGGTGCACGGGCACCGTCAGAAACGCGAAGCCGACGCCGATCGTGATCGCGCAAATGCCGAGCAATTGGGGCAGGCGAAAGCTCACGGCGTCCGCGTGCGCGCGAAGCGCGCCGGGTTCCGTACCCGGCGCGGGCTCCCAAAGGTAATGAGCCATCAATAGCGCGAGCGGCAGGCTGATCGCATAGACCCAATAGGGAGTGCGCCAACCCTGATCGCCGAGGATGCCCCCGACGATGTTCAACAAGAACGCGGAGACCGCGGCGACGGTCGTGTGCAGCGACATGAGTTTCGCGCGCTGCGCACCGGCGAAGTAATCGCCGATCAGTGTCGTGCTGACGGTCATCAAGCAGGCCTCGGCAACGCCCAGCAAGAGCCGGCTGACGAGGATACCCTGCAGGGTTTGCAGCCACAGCGGTGCCGTACCGCATAGGGCGTAGACGGCCGTGGCCGTGACGAGCAGGCGCTTCCGTCCGTAGCGGTCGGCCGCGAGACCCGCGAAGACGCTCAGGATCGCCATGACGAGCATCGGCAGCGTGAGCGACAGCGGCACGAGGTAAGCCGCGCCCGGCGAGGCCGCGAAGTGCTCCTGCATCTTCGGGAGACTGGGCCCGAGCACGGCCGTGGCAAGACTCGTGAGCCCGGCGCTCGTGAGCAGGATGCCGGCGTGAATCAGGCGCGGTCGACGCATCGCGCGCTCAGATCGGATCCGGTTTGCGGTCGCGCTGCGACGCCGGAACCCAAATCCCGTGAAATCCTTCGTGTACGCGCGCCGGAAACCGAATCGTCGCCACCGGTCCCGCGCTCAATCGGCGCGCATCGAGAATCACGAGGTCGGTGCGATTCTCGGCGCGCCGCCCGACGAGGCTCAGCAGCCATCCGTCTCCCTGGGGCGCATCGGGAGCGCGCGGCACGAACACCGGTTCCTCCGGCGCGGAATTGGGGCCGGCATAGTAGTAGTCGAGCGCGTCCGAGCGAGCATTCCAGTGACCGAGACAGGTGAAGGGCGGCCCCTTGGGACCCATTTCCAAGAGCGGTCCCAGCGCTTTGTTGGTGGTTCCGAACCAGAAGTGCTCGGTTTCCCGCGTGAGGAATCGCAAGTCGATCATCGGCATCTCTCCGACTTGCGGAAACAGGCGCACCGATGTGTAACGATCCTGCGGCGAGGCCAGATCGAAGGACCAGCGATACGCGAACGGCGGTTGTTCGCGTGCGTCCGGATCGTTGATGTCCGGAAATTGAGACAGCCAACCGGTCCCCGTGACGAAATGCTCGAGGTGGAGCATGTCGCCCTGTTCCCAGGCATTGAAAGTGTGCGTCTCCATGCAGGGCGCCGGCGCCGTGAACCAGCGAACACGCTGCGCTCCGCCGGGGGCGCGCGGGATGACGGCGATCTTCGTCGGCAAGCGGCCGTCCCAGTGGAAATACGGCTTGCCGGCCTTGACGCGCTCCCAGTCGCAGATCATCGGGCAGATCGTGAACGCAATGAAGTGCTCCGATAGCATGAAGTCATGCACCATCGAGGCATAGGGCGCGTCGAAGCTTTCCGTGCGAGTCAGAACGCCGGCCGGATCGATGAAGAAGAGTTCGATGGTCGGGCTCGCGATACCCTGAGTGTTGTACCCATAGGCAACGACCTCGCCGGTCTTCGGATCCGTCTTCGGATGGGCGGTGAAGGTCTTGCTCGCGAGCCGCCCGCCGAAATCGTGGCTGCCGAGCGTGTCGAGTGAGTCCGGATCGAGCGCCGTCGGCCGTGAGTCCTCCTTGAGCGCGAACAGTTTTCCCCCCAGCCACATGACCGAGGTGTTGGCGGTTCCGCGGTCCATGCCGGCCACCGAGGCGTCGTCGGTGAAAGGATTCCGGTACGCGCCGAACAGCGCGCGGCGCGCGGCGCGCTCGGCCTTCCATTTGTCGGTACGGACGTAACGGGTCTTGAGGTCTGCATGGCCTGCCTCGATGCGTACCATGTGAATCATGCCGTCGCCGTTCAGAAAAATGTCGCTGCCGAGCCGAGGCGGAAAGCATGGGTCGGCGCTGTTGCGATAAAACGTGCCCTCGAGTTCCCGAGGGATGCTGCCGATGACTTCGAGGTCATAGACGTCCCCCTCGATGCGCACGGGCGCGGCGTAGCCGCGATAGATCAGCAGATCCGGGAATTGCAGGCCCGATGGCGCCGCATCGGCTGCCGTCGACGAAGTCGCGGACGAAGCGGCGCTCGGGGTAGCGGTCGGAGTGGAGGCGGATGTCATGGTCATTCCTGGTGGCGTGGGGCGTGGTAACGGAGGTCAGATTCGAGCGTACTCAAGGCGGCATTCCTAGCGGCGGCGTTGCGATCTCGACACGGTAGTAGGACGCGGCTTCGTCGCGCTGAAGCGCGAGGAGATGGCCGCCCGCGCCGACGACCGCGATGCAGAGGGGCGCCGAGCGAAGCGTACGCGATTCGGCGAAGGCGGCGTCGATCATCTGCGCGGCGACCGCGAGGGTCAGGCTTGCTCGAGGCGTGGCGGGATGATCCGGCATCAGAGGCTCAGGTTGAACCGCAGACCGGCGTAGCGCATCGCATCGCGGGCCGGCTGGCCGACCACCGCGGGGGAGTTGCTCCACGGGCCGCTCCAGAAGTCCTCGATGTCGGTGTAGTACACGTGGTTCGTGAGGTTGTTGACGAACGCGGTCACCGACCACTTGCCCGCGCCGCCGTGCAGGCCCAGGTTCAAATTCACGAGGCCGAAGCCGGAGAGCACCGTGTGAGGATCCTGATCCACCTGCATCTGGGCCGAGGAGCGGTAGGTATACGATCCCCCGAACGAGAGTTCGTAGGCGGGGTTCGGCAGATGCCAGCGCTGCTCGGCGGTCGCAGTCGCTTTGAATTTGGGCGCGTTCGGCATGCTGTCTCCGGACACATCTTGGGGCGCACCCGCGTTTGGATTGCTGCAGCCCTGTGCCACGGTTTGCGCCGCGTAACAAGGGGCGGTCTTGTAGTCGTCGAACTTCGCGTCGATCAACGCCGCGGACAGGCCGAGTCTGGTGTCCGGCGTCGCGAGCCAGACGGAATCGAGTTCCACGCCCCGGGTTTCCGCCTTGCCGGCGGCCGACAGCACGTAGGGCGCGATCAGGGATCCCACCGCGGCCGAATAATTCTGTACCTGAAAATTCGAATACACGGTATCGAAGACGTCCGCGTTCACCGTGAGCGTGCGGTCCAGATAGGTGCCTTTCGTGCCGATCTCGTAGCTGTTGATGGACTCCTTGCCGACCGGTGCGAGCGGCGAGTCGTTCGTCAGCGTTGCCGCCGTGTTGTAGGCTTCCGGCGAATAACCCCGGGTAAAGCTGAGGTAGGCCATGGTGGCCGGCGAGAACTGGTGCTTCAACGCGATGTCGCCGACCAGCGTGTTGCTCGAAGCGCTCCCGGAACTCGAGTAGGACGGCGGTGAATAAGGGGCATCGACGAGCTGGTCGAAACGGTACTTGATCACATCGTGATTGAGCCGCAGGCCTGCGACCAGGGAGTTGTCCGGCACGAACTGCCAGATCGCGTGTGCATAGACGTCGCACGTGGTCGTATCCGGGATCACGTGGACATCGTAGCCCGCCGGCGGGAGGGTCCGCACATAGGATTCGTCGACGCTCGAATCCGAGTAGAACGCGCCGATCAGCCAGTCGACGGGCCGACCCTGCGGGGAAAGGAGCTTCAACTCCTCGCTGGTTTGCTTGACGAACAGATCCGTGGTCTGCGTGTTGAAGAAAACGGTCTGACCGGTCAAGAGATTCCAGAAGAAATCGTCGAGCACGAACAGGTCCTGGGTGTTGTTCTGGCGCTCCTGCTGATAGGCGGTCGTCGATGCGAGCGTATAGCCTCCGGCCAGGCGATCCTCGATCGTCAGCGTGTAATCGGTGTCGCGATGAACCGATGCCTCGTCCGTCACGGGACTCGAATAGTTGAGATTGCCATAGGACGGCGTAATGCCCGGTAGCAGCACGGCGGGGGTCAGGAAGGGCGGCTCATGGCCGGGGGGCGCGGTGAACAGCAGATCCTTGCCGGGCGTGAGGTAGGTATACACGAAGTTGCTGCCGCGGCTGCGCGTGTATTCGTCATGAAATGCGAGCGTCGCCGACAGGTCGTCGGTGATCTTGAGGAGCAGCTTGCCGCGGCCGCCGTAGACATCGTCCGTCGTCTTGTTGCCGTCGCGCAGATTCGTGATGGGATAGGGCGTGAACGATTTCCAGACGGACAGGCTGCCATCGAGTCGCTCGAGGATCGGTCCGGACACGAAGGCCTCGGTGCGATATTCGCCGTCGGTCGTGACGGTCTGAGTGACCGTACCTTCGAGCGTGTCGGTCGGGTTCCGAGTGACCAGGTTGATGATGCCGGAGGCCGCCGCGCGTCCGCCGAGACTCGCCTGCGGTCCGAGCAATACCTCGATGTTCTGGATCCCGATGACGTTGTTTGCATTGAAAGAGTCCGACGGCACCGGCACGCCGTCGATCAGGACGGCCACGCCCGAGGAGACGCCGACGGCGCCCTCGCTCGCGACGCTCGAGATTCCGCGAATGCCCGCCGGCACGCGCCCATTGATCGAACCGTTGACCTGCACGGAGGGTACGAGCTTGTTGAGGTCCGAGAGATCGGCGATATCGGCGGCGGCGAGGGTCTCGGTTGACACGACCTGGGCGGCGACCGTGACGTCCTGGAGTCGCTCGGGGCGCTTTTGCGCCGTAATCACGATTTCGACGAGCTGATCTGCGGGCTGAGCCTCCAAAGCCGCGTCTGCGCCGACCGCAGGCAGCACAACGATTGGTAAGCACCCAAGAAATCCGGTCAAAGCGGCTATTCGATGTGTCATGCAATTCCCCCAGGGTTAAACCTCGTTATTCGTGTGCGCCCGAGCGCCCGCGATCGGGCGTCCACTAAGATAAACCGGACGGTTTAGTTCAGTTCCGGCGGATCATCGTTCGAGGTTTTTCTCTTGTCAAGCAACAAAACCCGTATCGTGGGTTATCGCGCCCGTCTGGTGGGCACCAGAACCGATGGAGGGCGCGCGGCGGCGTCAGTGCGGCTCTGCAACGAATTCGGCGGCGGTGACGGTCTCCAGGAACAGCCGCCGCTCATTCTCGAGCGCCTGCTCGAACGGCAGATGCAGGCCCTCCATCAGAGCTCGTTTCGCTGCAAACAAGGCATCGCGCGGCTGGGCCGCGATCGGCGCCAGCCAGGCGGCGACCTCGTCCAGAAAACCCGCGTCGGCGAGCGTCGCGTCGGCGAGTCCGATCGCGCACGCCTCCTCGGCCCGCACGACGCAGGACGACAAGATCATGCGCGCGGCGCGGGCAACTCCGACGAGACGCGGCAGACGCGCAGTTCCGCCGCCGCCGGGTATGGCGCCCTTCGATACCTCGTGGAGGCTGAAATGACCGCTGCGCGCGACGAGCCTGAACGTGCACGCAAGCGCGAGCTCGCAGCCGCCACCCCAGGCTTGACCGTTGATCGCGGCGACGGTGGGCTGCGGCATGGTTTCCAGACGTCGCAGGACCCGACGGTGGATGGCCGGGTCGCCCTGCGGCGGTTCGCCGCGGGCCATGCGTCCGACGTCTCCCAAGTCCGCGTGCGCCACGAAGTAGCCGGGCAGTGCGCCGGTCAACACGACCACGGACGCCGTGGAATCGCGCGCGATCGGCGCCAGCTGATCGTCCAATTCGGCGAGTGCCAGGAAGCTCAGCATGTTGATGGGCGGACGCTCGAAGGAGAGGGTGATGATCGCGCCGCGTTGTTGACGGTGCCAATGTTCGCTCATGTCGATGGGTCCTCGCAGATCGGTTCCTGGGAGCCGGAAGTATTCTGAACGGTTCAGTCCGTTTAAACTATCGTTTTGGATCGAGATGACCTACAATTGCAGCTAGTTCGGAACCGAGCAGTTCATTTAGTCGAGATTCATTACATGGTGGATGACCCGGTAGCCGCATCCCGGCCTCAGGCCACGGGACGTGGGCGCACGAAACTCGATTTGATCCTCACGGCCGCGAGCCGGCTGTTTCGCAGCAACGGCTACGGCGCCACGAGCATGGAGGCGGTGGCGCGCGAGGCGGACGTCAGCAAGGCGACGCTCTATGTCTATTTCTCCGGCAAACGGGAACTGTTCGCCGCCGTGATCCAGGAGGAGGGCGACCGCAACTCGCGCGCGCTGCTGGCCGGGGAATTCGGGCAGGAGGAATTGCGCGTCAAGCTATTGCGCTTCGGCCGCGCGATCGTGGATCTGCTGCTCGCCCCCGAGACCGTCGGCGCGTACCGCATGGTGTCCTCCGAAGCGCACCGGTTCAGCGAGATCGGCGGCCTGTTCTACGAGAGCGGCCCGGCACGATTGTTGGCGCGCTTGGAGGAATTCTTCGCCGGCGCGATGGCGAAGGGAAAACTGCGCCCGTCGAATCCGCGCCGCGCCGCCGAGCAGTTCATCGGTTTGGTCCGCGGTGACATGCAGCTACGCGCTCTGCTCGCGCTCGGCGACGACATGTCGCGGCAGCAGCAAGACGAGGTCATCCGCAGCGGCGTCGATACGTTCTACCGTGCCTATCGACCCGACTCGCCGACTCCGGTCGACTGAACCCATGATGAAAATGATGATCCTGGCGCCGCGCCGCCGCGGCATGACGCACGCCGAGTTCCGACGCTATGTGATCGAGGTTCATGGGCCGCTCGTCAAGAGCGTTCCGGAAGTAGTGCGCGACATCCGGCACTATCACTACAATTTTCCCATCCATGCCGCCCCCGATGCGGCGTTCGGTCATCCGCTGGCCGATCACCTCGACATCGTGACCCAAGGCTGGTTCGACAGCCGGGAGGCGCAGCTCGCCAACATGGCCGAGCCGCGCTATCTCGAGATCGTCCGGCCCGATGAGCACCGCTTCGCCGGTTCCGGCGCGGTCATGCACTACACCTACGAGGCGCGATCTTCGGGCAGCGAGCCGGCGGCTCCCGGCCGGAAGATGTTTTATTTTCGACGTCGACGCGCGACCCTGTCCCGCGAGGAGTTCCAAACGGCGTGGGCATCGCGCTTTTTCGATGCATTCTCCTCGAATCGAGCGCTCGCGGGGATTGCCGAGAGGTACGTCCAGAATCATGCACTGCCGGAGGCCGACCATCCCGATGGGACCGCGACGAAGTTCTTCGACGTCATCGACGAGATCTGTTTGCGCGACTCGAACGGCGTAGGCCCGTTGGGCGGAGATGCCGTCGCCATCGCCGAGGTACGCCGCCTCGAAGATGAACTGCTGGAGCCGCACTTCACACGCGCGCTCATGACCGAAACCGTATTCAACATTCCGTGAGCGAGCCACCCATGAGCCCCGTAGATTCCATCAGTCCCGTAGAGCCCATGAGCTTCGATCACGTCGGCCTGTCGGTTGCGAGCCTCGATATTTCGCGTCGATTCTATGGCGAGGTGCTCGGCTTTCGAACCGTGGAGGATACGTTCGCGCTGCCGGCCCACGACATCCGGGGATTGATCCTGCTCAATGCCCAGGGCGTGCGCATCGAACTGTTCGAGCGCGAAGGCTCCAAGCCGGGGCGGATGGGTCACCCGACCGAGGGTGCGCTGACGCAGGGCTACTTTCAGTTTGCGCTTTCGGTCACCGATATCCATGCGACGTTCGCCCGCGTCGTCCGCGCCGGCGCGAAGCCCGTGTTGTCGCCGCGTATCGCACCGGATGGTCGTGCCTTGTTCGCCTTCATCGCCGACCCCGACGGCAATCTGGTCGAGTTGCTGCAGCGTCCGGCCCAGGCTGCAGCGAATCGCGACCCCCCGGTCCCTTAGGGACGCCGAGGTCGCAGCGATGGACGGACTGTTTGCGCCGATCGCGCTCCGAGAATCCGCCGGCGAAGCGCACTATGCGATCGCCCTCGATGTCGAGGAACCCTATCTCGACGATCATCGCCCCGGCGGACATCCGCTCTTTTCGACGGTCATGGGGATCGAGGCGCTCGCCGAGGCGGCGCGCCGTTGCTCAGGGGAGGGGATGACCCCCAGGTTGCGGGAGGTCTGCGTTCTCAAGCCCTACATTGCGATTGCCCCAGGGCCGCATGCCGTCGAGGCCGTGATCCGCGTTCCCGCCGGTCCTCGGGATGCAAGCAATGCGCGCTTCGACTGTTCGCTCGGCAGCGTTGAACCCAGCGGCGCCGTGACCGAACATCTGCGGGCGCACGTCGAATTCGCCGCACCGGCGAGAGCCCCTTTGCTCGCGACGAGTAAACATCGGCAGGCGGTCGGACCGCCGCCCACACGGCGGACCGTGGGCGCGGATGAGGTGTACCGCTTGTTTTTCCATGGGCCGGCCTTCCGGGTCATCGCCGGCGCTCAATATCGCGACGCCCGAATGCAGTGCCGCCTCGCGCCGGGCCTTCCGCCGATTCATCGCGGTTGGCCCGGCCCCAGCGAGATGGCGCCGCGCCTCATCGAGTTCGCGCTCCAGAGCGCCGGCCTCCTCGAACTGGCGGCGAGCGGGCGCATGATGATTCCTCATTCGATCTCGGCCATCGAACGGTTTCTGCCCATCGACGTCGATCACCAGGGAGCGATCTTCGCGACGGCCGGTTTCGATGCGGAGGATCCTGCGGCAGTCAACATCGATGTCGCCGACGCCCAAGGGCGCGGGATTCTGCATGTCGTGCGGTACCGAACGGAGCCGCTGCCGTTCGCGGTCAACGCGGTGGCCGCCGATCGGCTGCGCGAACTGCTGCTGGCGACCGCGCCTTGAGCCGATAAGCTTCCGAGACCTTACGTCGGCGCCTTCACCACGATTCGCGGCGCCCCATCCCCAGCGCTCCGCACGAACCCCGACCGCAATGCTTGCGATCGTGACCCCGGCTTTGCCCCCCTGAACTTCTCCGAGCTCCATGCCCAAAGTTTCTCTGTCGGCACGGGAAGCACCATGAACCAATGCTCGAGCAACGCCAGCGCGAGCAGGGTCGCGACCAGAGCATAGGCCGTGACTTGAAAGGGCTCATCGGAATGCAGACCCCTCTGCACGAGCAGGACGTCCGCGACGGTTGCGCCGGCGACGGACAGGGGGAACAACAGGTTCAGGCGACGCTTCTTGAAGAAACTCCTGAGGTATTGCAAATGCGCCGGCAGGAATTGCTCGCCTGAATTCGGTACGCCGAAGAAGAGGTTCAATTTCGCGCTGAGGCGCATCGTCCATAGCACGAGGAAGGTCCACCAGGCAACGCGATTCGGAGCATTCAAGGTGGAGAAAAAGACGAGCAGGGCGGCCGCAAGCGTCGCGAGTTCGTTGTAGATCAACACCTCGGCGCCATGAATGAAGTGCTTCACGCCGCCGCAGGCGGCGGGGCATGCGTGTTTGCGCGGACCCGTGATGAAGCCCATCAGGAAGCTCATCTCGAGCCAGCCCCAGATCGCAATCGCGACGAGGAATGCGACGTACGCGCTCGAGGGAGTGGTGGCGTCGATGGCGGTCTGGCGCAGCGCGACGAGCGCGAGGCCCAGCACACCCGTGGCGCCGAGCAGACTCCAGCGAAACGTCGAACGCGGCAGGCCATCGAGATACAAAATGATGCCGGTGGCGAACCACCACACCAACATGGCGAAGCCTGCTGCCAAGCCGATCGCGCCCATCGTGCTCCGTGTCTCCCGTGTCTTATGGGTCTACCAAGCCGGCGCCATGCGCACTTCCGCCGGCAGCGCGTGGTGCTGCACCGGCAGAAGATAGAGCCGCACGAAGGTTGCCGCCGCCGACGCCGCAAGCGCGACGCGCTTGATCCCGCCGATCAGGCCGCCTTGCTTCTTGGCCGCATCAACGGCGTTGCTGATCATCAACATGCGTTCGAGACCGCGCCGGAATTTCGGATTGTCGATATCGAGAGAGAGCGGGAACACCTGCTTCGAAATGTCGGTCGTGATGCGGAATACCTTGTAGTCGTAATCGGTCGGATCCATGCCGAACGCGTCGTACATGATCGGGCGGGCATGATCGCGCACGTACATCGTTGCGAAGACGGCGAGCAGAAAGAAGCGGATCCACAGCTTGTTGAGGCCGCGCAGCAGTTCGGGCTGGGCGCGCATGATCAGCGCGAACGCCTCGCCATGGCGGAACTCGTCGTTGCACCACTCCTGGAACCAGCGGAAGATCGGGTGAAAGCGTTTTTCGGGATGCTTCTCGAGGTGCCGGAAGATCGTGATGTAGCGCGCGTAACCGATCTTCTCCGACAGATAGGTCGCGTAAAAGATAAATTTGGGTCGGAAGTAGGTGTACTTCTTGTCGCGGCGCAAGAATCCCAAATCGACCGCCGTACCGAAATCCTTGAGCGCCTGATTGATGAATCCCGCATGGCGAGCTTCGTCGCGCGCCATGAAGCCCATGAGGTCGCGCATATCGTCGTTCCTGGTGATCTTGCGCTTCGTCTCGCTATACAGCACGCACCCCGAGAATTCGGCCGTGACCGAGCTGATCAGAAAATCCAGGAATTCCTGGTGCAGGGCGGGCGGCAGCTTGCGGACTTCGGCGTCGAACTGGGCATTGCGCTCGAAGTGGCTCCGGTTTACGTCGAGCTTGAACTCCGCCATCATCTGGTCCCATTCGCGCCGCACGGGGGAGATGTCGATCCGTTCCATGGCGGCATAATCCGTCCTGTAGAAACGCGGCGTGAGCAGCGTATTCTCCTCGGCCTTGCGAGTCGCGTCCGCGCCGGTGGTGATCTCATCAACGACGATGTCGGTCATGATTTGTCCTTCGCCTGGGTTCCTGCAATCAATATCTCCGCGAACGCACCCGCATTCGTCGGACCGAATACCTCCAAATCGACGTGGCGGCCGGTTGAAGGATCGTCGAGCGAGAGCCGCCCGTCCGCCCAATGCGTGAGCCGGAACGGCGGCACATCGTCGATGTGATCTGCGCGACGCGCGCGCACGAGTCCGCGTAGCACCCCGCGCACGAAGCCGTTCGTGCCGGGCGCAAGTGTATCGACGAGCCGACCGTCCGTGCTCGAAAATATCGCGATTCTTCCGTCAGGACGGTCTTCGAAACGCAGGTCGGCCCTTTCAACCACGGTGCTCGACGGCGGCCTTTCCGGTTGATAACCCGTGAGGCGGGCCACGATCACGAGTCCGAGTGCGCCCGCAACGAGCACCGCCGCACCAATGAGCGCGCCGAGCGGCAGGATGTTAGCGTCGGGATCCCGCACAGCGGAGTTACGCACGGTCGCTACTCACGCCGCCGCAGCGCGCCGCGGCCGAGCACCGACAGGGGCGGGTTCTTTGCCGGGGGCTGCGGCGGCAACGCGCAGACCGCCCGGACCCACATGGGCGGACATCGCTTCTCCCAGCACGCGCGCGGCCGCCTCGGCGTCCGCCAAGGAGCGGAAGCTCGGCTGCGGAAGCGTGATCTGGCTGGGGCGCAAATGCGGCCAATTGACCAGGTAGGCGATGCGTTGACTGGGGTCGACGCGCATGGCGATATCGCCCGTGCCGTCACGGCGCATCCGCAGATCCGCAGCCTCGAGCAGGCTGAAGGGGATGTTGAGCGTCAAGGGCACGGCGACACCGTGGCGCAGCAGCACGCGTTCGCTCGTGATGCTATAGATCGTCATGCGCGCGCTGAAGTAGGCGAGGATCGAGAGGATCAGGACCGCCGTCGCTCCTAATCCCGCGATCCAAATGCAGGACAGGGCGACTGCGGAGAACGTGTGACCTTCGTTCAAGCCGATGCCGACCCGCCAAAGCACGAGGCCACCGAAGTAGAGTGCCACGAGTCGTACGTAGTAGGCATTGAGTGCGAGCGACTGCCAACGGGGACTGCCCTGCCAAAGGAGGTTCTCGCCCTTCGGCAGGGGAGCAGGAAGCCCGGGCATCGGTTCGAATGCAAGGTCATCGTGACTCATATGAGCGGCTCCGAGCGAGCAGCCGTGGCGTAGAGGGTACCGCCGCCGTAATAGGCCGTGATCTTCTCTTCCTCGAGCATCGTGACTTGATCCGGATTCGCGTGCGCCGGCACGGTCGCGAACTGGGAGGCCAGAATTGCGCGAACGTTGACGCGGCGCCGCTCGGCGTCGAACTTCGAGAAGTGGATCGGCAGCAGCACGTTGCGGCCGCCGACCGTCGTGACCTCGAGATAGCGGATCTGCGGCTCGGCACGGTCGACCCAAACGTCGCGCACCGTGCCCGCGAGCGCGCGATCGGCAGCGTAGACTTCCATGCCGACCGGATCCGGATCCTCGCTCGCGACCTCGAAGCCCGGCGCCGCCCGCATCGGCAGGATCAGGGGCGTACCGTCGAGCATGACGTCCGGATGATCGGCGCGCAGCGCATAGGCTCCCGGCCCGATGGCATCGAGCAGCGGGTTGCCGGTCGGCAGCAGCGGCGCACCCACGTTGCTGCTGGCCTCCTTCGCGAGAATCGTGCGCGTATCGCGCTCCGGCTTCGGCGCCTGCACCGTGCTGCCGTCTGCGAGCTTGTAGGTCTTCGGCCGCGGTATCGCCGGAAAGCCTTGGATCGGATACCGCCCCGACGCGCTCTTCGATTCGAGCGGATAACCCTCGCGCTTGTCTTCCCGATGGAGATAAAACAAGAGTCCGGCGAAGAAAATCCAAAATACGTACAGAACGATCTGGGCTACGTCGAAATAGCCGGTAATAGCACCCGTATTCATCACGCTGTCCCCCCGAAGGAAAAAACCACCAATAAACGACTCATTGCGGCAGCTCCGCCAATTCGTATTCCGCGTTTCCGCCGTTCGTCGGCGCCGCTCGATCCGAGCGCACCAAGGGGCCGACCGCGATGAGGGTTGCGAACAGCAGCCCAATTTCGATGTGATACACGAAACTATACCCTGTGGACGCGCCCGCCATGCCGGCGCCGAGCGCCCCATGGGTTGCGAGACTGGTGATGCCGTCGCGTACCGCGCCTCCGAGGGCGATCGCGAGGCCCGCGCAACTCGCCTGTACGGCGCCCCAGGCGCCGAGCGCCAAGCCGCTCTCGCCGTTGCGTTCGCGCGCCATGGCGCCCGCGAGCGTGCCCACCGAAAAGCATCCGCCGCCGAAGCCGATCATCAGCACGCCGAATTTGAACAGCAGCGGGGCCTCGAGCGGCGCTGAGAAGATCACCGCCGCGAACGCGAACAGGCCGATGACGGCTCCGTAGGCCGCGATGCGGTACGGGTCGGCGCCGTGGCCCAGGAAGCGCGCGGCGATCGAGAAGGCCGCGAGCGTTCCGCCGGCGAGCATCGCCGTGAGCGCCGTGGTGGCGCCCACGCTCAAGTGCAGGATCTCACCGCCGTAAGGCTCCAGGATGATGTCCTGCATGTTGAATGCGGCCGTGCCCAAGCCCACGGTCACGAGAAACCGGATCGCCCGGCTATGCTTCGTGAAGGCGCGCCAGGAGTCGCTGAACTTCGCCGAGGCGGCATTGGCGACGTTGCGCACCGTGCCGCGCGCTTCCTGCTTCCAGAGGGCGGCGAGGTTCAGGACCATGGTCATCATCGCGGCGCCTTGAATCACTTGAATCAGGCGCAGTTCGGTGAAGTTCGCGAGCAGCCGGCCGAACGCGAGGCCGGCCGCGACCATGCCGATCAGCAGCATGGTGTACATCAGTGCGATCACGCGCGGCCGGACGGATTCCGGCGCGAGGTCCGTCGCTAGAGCAAGTCCGGCCGTCTGCGTCGTCTGCAGTCCGGCGCCGACGAGCAAGAACGACAGGGCGGATGCGACCTGGCCGATCCACATCGGCCCGTGCGTGTCGCCGGAGAGGATCAGCAGAGCGAACGGCATGATCGCGAGACCGCCGAACTGCAGCAGCGTACCCATCCAGATGTAGGGAACGCGCCGCCAGCCGAGCGCGGAGACGTGATTGTCCGAGCGAAATCCGATGAGGGCGCGGAACGGCGCGAACACGAGGGGCAGGCCGACCATGAGCGACACGAGCCAGGCGGGCACGCCGAGTTCGACGATCAGCACCCGGTTCAGCGTTCCGATCAGGAGCACCATGGCCATGCCGACCGATACCTGAAACAAGGACAGGCGGAGCAGGCGCCCGAGCGGCAGTTCATGCGTCGCGGCATCGGCGAACGGCAGAAATTCGCTGCCGATGCGCATCCAATTGCGGGCCAATCGCTCGCGCAGGGCTGTCATGCTTTGGTGAGTTCCATGGCTTGGGACTTGTAAAACCCGCTTGCTACGCGCTGTGTGCGCCCGATGCGCCAGTCGCGCAGCAGGGGCTCATGCGCGATGATCCGGCGCAGCTCCGCTTCCGAAACCGGTTCGAGCGCGGGAGCACGATCCTTGCGCGGGAACAGGCGGCCGACGATCCACAACAGCCAGAGTGCGGGGGTCTTGGGCGCGAAGGTGAAGACGATCGAATGGCGCGTGCGGGCGGCGAAGCCCGAGAGCACCCGCACGACGTCCGCCGCGCTGTAATGGATCAGCGAGTCCATGGCGACCACGTGGTCGAACGCGCCGAGCTCGGGGTCCGACATGTCGCCCGTGCGAAAGTCGATGCGACCCTTGTCGAGCGCGGCCGGAAGGCGGTCGCGGGCGAGATCGACGAGGGTGGGCGAGAGATCGATCGCAACGACTTCCGCGCCGCGCTGGGCGGCGGCGACGCTGAACGCTCCCGTGCCGCAACCGGCATCGAGTACGCGTCGGCTACCGAGACACTCCGGCAGGTACCCGAGCAGCGTGCTGCGCATCGCATCCCGGCCGGCCCGCACGGTGGCGCGGATCCGACCGACGGGCGCCGTCGACGTGAGCCGCGCCCACGCCTCGACCGCCGTCCGGTCGAAATAGGTCTTGAGCTGGCCGCGGCGCTCGAGATAGCTGTAGCTGAGCGATGCCATCAGTCGAACCCCAGCAGATCGAAAATCTCGCGATCCTTGAGCGAACTCGCAATCAGCGGGTCGGTGCCGTCCCAGAGCGCCTGTGCAAGGCGCAGGTATTCGGCCTGCACCGCGTCGAGCTCCGGCGAACTCTCCATTTCGAACAAGGTCGATTTCTTCAGCCGGCTGCGCCGGATGACGTCGAGATCGGGGAACCGTGCCATCGTTTTCAGGCCGACCTTGGCGTTGAACTTGTCGATCTGGTCGGTGCCGGCGCTGCGGTTCGCGATCACGCCGCCCAGGCGCACCGCGTAGTTCTTGGATTTAGCCTGGATCGCGGCGACGATACGGTTCATCGCGAAGATCGAGTCGAAATCGTTCGCGGTCACGATCAGCGCGCGGTCCGCGTGCTGTAAGGGGGCTGCAAACCCGCCGCACACGACATCGCCGAGCACGTCGAAGATCACGACGTCGGTGTCCTCGAGCAGGTGGTGCTCCTTGAGCAGCTTGACCGTCTGGCCGACAACATAGCCGCCGCAGCCGGTACCCGCGGGCGGGCCGCCCGCCTCGACGCACATGACGCCGTTGTAGCCGCGATAAACGAAATCCTCGATGCGCAGCTCTTCGGAATGGAAATCGACCGATTCGAGCACGTCGATGACCGTCGGCACGAGGCTCTTGGTCAGCGTGAACGTCGAATCGTGTTTTGGATCGCAGCCGATCTGCAGCACGCGCTTGCCAAGCTTCGAGAAGGCCACCGACAAATTCGACGAGGTCGTGCTCTTGCCGATACCCCCCTTGCCGTAGACCGCGAACACTTTCGCGTTACCGATCTTGAGGTTCGGGTCCAGGGGCACCTGAACGCTGCCCTCGCCGTCTGCGGGACGCGCTGCGCGGTGTTTGAGCGCCGAGACGGGAACCGTTGCAAGCGTCATGCGGCCACCCCTTCGTAGATGCCTTCGAGTCGATCTTCGAGTTCCTCGCCCGCCGCGCGCAGCGCCGCAAGCGTCTTCTCGTCCGGCTGCCAATATTTGCGTTCGGAAGCCTCGATGAGCCGGTTCGCCACCTTCGCCGACGCCGTCGGATTCAACTTGGCGAGCCGCGCACGCATCTCGGGATCGAGGATAAAGGTTTGCGTGATCTGCTGATAGACCCAGGGCTGCACTTCCCCCGTGGTCGCCGACCAACCCATGGTATTCGTCACCTGCACCTCGATCTGCCTGACTCCCTCATAGCCGTGCTCGAGCATTCCCTCGTACCATTTCGGGTTCAAGGTGCGCGTGCGCGTTTCGAGCGAAACCTGTTCCGACAGGGTTCGCACCGTGCCGCTGCCGCTCGTTTGATCCGAAATGTAAACCGGCGTCGAGGCGCCGCCCTTGGCGCGGCGCACGGCGCTGTTGATACCGCCGAGTGTATCGAAATACGTGTCCACCGTGGTGACGCCCAACTCGACCGAATCCAGATTCTGATAGGTCAGGCTCACGTCGGCGAGCACGCTCGCGAGGAGCTTCGCCTGCTGCACCGGCTTGCCGGCGCGGCCGTAGGCGAAGCTCTTGCGCCGAGAATAGGTCTCGGCGAGTTCGTCCTCCTGATCCCAGCGGCCGTTCTCGATGAGGTGATTGACGTTCGAACCGTAGGTGCTCTCGGCATTGCCATAGACGCGCAAGCTCGCCGTCTCCAGGTCGCAGCCGTGTTCCTGCATGTAGCGCAGGGCATGCTTGCGCACGAAATTCTGCTCGAGCGGTTCGACGGCTGCGGCGGCGATAAAGGACGCCTCGGCGAGCAGCTTGATCTGCAAGGGCAGCAAATCGCGGAAAATCCCCGACAGCGTGACCATGACGTCGATACGCGGCCGGCCGAGTTCGGCGAGCGGGATCAGGGTGGCCCCCGCAATGCGGCCGTAACCATCGAAGCGGGGTCGCGCGCCGATGAGCGCGAGCGCCTGTCCGATCGGCGCGCCCTCGCTCTTGAGATTGTCGGTGCCCCAGAGGACGAGCGCGATGCTCTCTGGATACGAATTACCGTCCGAAAGATGGCGCGCGACGAGCTTCGCCGCCTGGCGGGCCCCATCTTGGACTGCGAACGCGCTCGGAATCCGGAAGGGATCGAAACCGTGCAGGTTGCGGCCCGTCGGCAGCACCGCGGGGGTGCGCACCACGTCGCCTCCCGGCGCGGGGCGGAGGAAGCGTCCGTCGAGCGCGCGCAGGATCGCATCGACCTCCGGGTTCTCGCACAGCAGCCGGTTGGTCGTTTCCATTTCGCCCACGAGTGCGAGGTTCGCCTCGTTGACCTCCAACCCCGCCTTTTCGAGCACCACTTCGGCAGGCTGCCCGGCGACCAAGGCCTCGATCCCCGTCCGCAAGCCCGGTCGCGAGCCCTGGGTGGTCTCGGCCATGGCGGTCAAGAAGTCGACGCGCTCCGCCGGCGAAGTCGGGCGGCCGACGACGTGCAAGCCGTGCGGGATGAGCGTGTATTCGAGTTCGAGCATTTGCGTGCCGAGCCGCGCGATCTGATCGCCCGCGCTCGGCCCCCACGAGGGCTCGACCTTGGCAAGATCGAGCGCGGCAGCCTGGGATTGGATCAGTTCGGCGAGCGCAGCGCGCTCCGAGGCGTCCGTATCGAGTCCCCGCCAGCTGTCGATCGACGACTTCAGGTCGACGAGCCCGCGGTAGAGGCCGGCGTTCGCGACCGGCGGCGTGAGATAGCTCACGAGCGTCGCGCCAATGCGCCGCTTGGCGATCGTGCCCTCCGACGGATTGTTGGAGGCGTACAGGTAGATGTTCGGCAGATCGCCGATGAGCCGGTCCGGCCAATCGGTTTCGGACATGCCGGTCTGCTTGCCGGGCATGAACTCGAGCGCGCCGTGCGTGCCGAAGTGCACGACCGCGTGGGCGCCGAAGTCCTCGCGCAAAAATCGATAGAATGCCGAGAACGCGTGCGTCGGCGCGAAGCCCTTCTCGAACAGCAGGCGCATCGGATCGCCCTCGAAACCGAACGCCGGCTGAATCCCTACGAAGACGTTGCCGAAGCGCTCGCCGAGCACGTGGATGGTTGCGCCGTCGCTCTGCTGCCGCCCGGGTGCCGGTCCCCACTGCGCCTCGATTTCCTTCAAATAGCGCTCGCGGCGCACGTGATCGGCGGCAGGAATCCGCTTGTGCACGTTGGCCATAGCTCCCAGCTGGGCGGCGTTGCCATTGATGATCTTGTCGCGCAGCGTGTCGACGTCGGCCGGCAGGTCGACGCGGTAGCCCGCCGACTTCATGGAGTCGAGCGTGTTGAAGAGCGACTCGAAGACCGACAGGTACGCGGCCGTGCCCGTGTTGCCGGCATTCGGCGGAAAGTTGAACAGGACGATGCCGACCCTGCGTTCGGCGCGGGCGGCGCGCCGCATCGCCACGAGCTTGCCGACGCGCGCGGCGAGCATGTGGGCGCGCTCGGGGCACGAGTGCATGTCGGCGGAGGATTCGCCGGCAGCGCCCGTACAGGCGTGATGGCAGCCCTTGCAGGTGACGCCGGCGCCGCCACGGCGCCCGCCGTACACCATCGGTCCGGTGGCGCCGTCGAGTTCGGGGATCGCCACCATGATCGTGCTCTCGACCGGTAGCAAGCCGCGCTCGGACTCGCCCCATTGATCGAGGGTTTGGAACTCCAAGGGGTGAGCGGCGAGATAGGGGACGTCGAGGCGCGCAAGCGCGTCCTCGGCCGCCTTGGAATCGTTGTAGGCCGGGCCGCCGACGAGGGAAAAGCCGGTCAGCGACACCAAGGCATCGATCTGACTGAGCCCGTCCTTGACGAAGAACCGGTCGATCGCGGGCCGCGAATCGAGACCCGACGCGAAGGCGGGAATCACCCGCAGGCCGCGGGCCTCGAGCGCCGAGATCACGCCGTCGTAATGGGCGGCGTTCCCGGCGAGCAAATAGGACCGCAGCATCAGCACACCCACCGTGCCCTTGGGCCCCGGCGCGAACGGCACATCGACGGTGCGCTCGCTGTAGCGCCCGGGCATGCGCGGGTGGTAGACGCCGACTTCCGGATACACGACCGGCGCGGGCACCTTGGCAGGCGAGAGCAGGCTCGCACGCGGACCCGCGGCGTAGCGGCCCACCAGATAGCGCACCATGTGCGCAATGTTCTCTTCGGATCCGGCGAGCCAATATTGCAGCGACAGGAAGTACGCCCGCACGTCCTGGGCGGTGCCCGGAATGAAGCGCAGCATTTGCGGAATCCGGCGCAGCATCTTCATCTGATCGGCGCCTGCGGTGGCCGTCTTTTTCTTTCCGCCGCGCAGCCGCTTGAGGAAGGACATCGGTCCGCTTTGCGAACCGTCCATGCTGAATCGGCCCATGCGCGTGAGCCGCACGACCTCGGCCGCCGACATCGCGCAGACCATCGCGTCGCAGCGATCGCGCCGGGCCCGCAGCGCATCGAGCAGCGGCATGAAATGATCCTCGAGGAACAGCATCGTCACGACGACGATGTCGCCGTGTTCGATGGCGTCCAGGCATTTTTTCAGCGCTTCGGGCTTTGAGCCCCATACGTCGGCCGCGTGGATCTCGAGCTGGAGGCCGGGCAGGTCCCTCGCCAGCCGCTCCCGCGCGTGCATCGTGGCCGTGGACAGATGGCTGTCCATGGTGACGATCACGAAGCGAATGCTCGTCGAATCAGCGGCTGTAGTGCGCTTTAGCATCGTATAGGGTCTCCACAGTGATGAGATCGACCGCGTGCTCCGCTGCGAAGCGCTCGGTGTTGCGTCGGGCTTTCCCGCGCACGAAAAACGGAATCTTGCCGAGTTCCTTCTCGGCCTCCGGTGCCCACACGCAGGCACCCGACGCTGCGGCGGCTGTCGCCGCGCTGACCGTCGCCGCGACGGCCGCTGCCGCCGGATGCGAGGGCGCCGCAGCCGGTACGGCGGCTTGTGCCGGATCCGCGGCGGCCGCCGGTCGGTGTGCCGAGGCCGTCGACCCCAAGTGCGAGGCGGGCGCCGCGTCGTTGAATTCGAAATCGCCGCGGAACATCGTGAGCAGGTGTTCCTCGAGGCCCATCATCAGCGGGTGGACCCAGGTGTCGAAGATCACGTTCGCGCCTTCGAAACCCATCTGCGGCGAGTAGCGTGCCGGAAAATCCTGTACGTGTACGGGAGCGGAAATCACGGCGCAGGGAATTCCCAGGCGCTTGGCGATGTGCCGCTCCATCTGCGTGCCGAGTACGAGTTCGGGTTGCAACTCCGCGACCTGCGCCTCGACCTGCAGATAGTCGTCGGTGATCAGTGCCTCGACCCCATAGAGCTTTGCCGCTTCGCGGATGTCGCGGGCGAACTCACGGCTGTAGGTACCGAGTCCGACGACCGTGAAGCCGAGTTCCTGGGTCGCGATGCGCGCCGCCGCGAGCGCGTGAGTGGCATCGCCGAACACGAACACCCGCTTGCCGGTCAAATAGGTCGAATCGACGGAGTGGGAATACCAGCTCGAATGCGAGGGAGCGCCGGCGAGCGCGGCGCCCGGATCCACGCCTGCGAGCGCGGCGACTTCCGCGATGAACTCGCGCGTTGCCCCGAGTCCGATCGGAATCGTCTTCACGCACGGCTGGTCGAACGTACGCTGCAGCCATTGAGCCGCTTGAAAACCGGTTTCCGGATACAGCAGGACGTTGAAGTCCGCCGCGCCGAGCCGCGCCAAATCCTGCGGCGAAGCGTCCAAGGGCGCGACGACGTTGACGTCGATCGACAGTTGATCGAGGATCTGCCGGACCGCCCGGATGTCGTCGCGGTGACGGAATCCGAGCGCGGTCGGACCCAGGATATTGCAACTCGCGCGGGTGTCGGGCTCGCGCGCCGGCCGCTTGAAGCCGGGCGCCGGCGCTTCCGGTGAGGCCATGGCACGCACGATCTGGTAGAACGTTTCGGCGGCCCCCCAGTTTTCCTTCTTCTGATACGAGGGCAATTCCAACTGCACGACCGGTATGGGCAGATGCAGGGCGCGCGCGAGTCCACCCGGATCGTCCTGGATGAGTTCGGCCGTACACGATGCGCCGACCAACATGGCCTTCGGCGCAAAGCGGTCGTAGGCCTCCTGGACCGCCCGCTGGAACAGGCCCGCCGTGTCGCCGCCGAGGTCACGCGCCTGAAAAGTCGTGTAGGTGACGGGCGGGCGGCGCGGCAGGCGTTCGATCATCGTGAACAGCAGGTCGGCATACGTGTCGCCTTGCGGTGCATGCAGCACGTAATGCACATCACGCATCGCGGTCGCGATGCGCATCGCGCCGACGTGCGGCGGACCTTCGTATGTCCAGACGGTCAGTTGCATGTCAGGCCACCAGCCGAGTGCGCCGTACGAGGGGACGCGCGAACAATTCCGCGAGATCGCCGGCCTGGTTGAAGCCCTGAATCGGGGTGAACACGAGTTCGATCGACCACTTGGTCGTGAGCCCTTGAGCCTCGAGCGGATTCGCGAGGCCCAAACCGCAGACGACGAGATCGGGGCGGGCCGCATGACAGCGGTCGAGCTGATTTTCGACGTGCTGTCCTTCGACGATCTTCGTCTGCGGCGGCAGCAGTGCGAGCTCGCTCGCGAGATGCGCCCGGTGAAGAAACGGCGTACCCACCTCGATGAGCTCCATCGCCATCTCGTTCGCGAGAAAGCGCGCAAGCGGCACTTCGAGCTGCGAATCGGGGAAAAAGAAAATGCGCTTGCCTGCGAGCTGGTCGCGGTAGCGCCGGAGCGCACGCTGGGCACGCTCATAGGCGGGTTGCGTGACGCGCCGGAACAGGTCGACGTCCACAGCCCAAGCCACCGCCGCCGCGTGCAGCCACGCGAGCGTTCCCTCGGCGCCCAGCGGAAACGGGGCGGCGAGATGCATTGCGCCGCGCTCCTCGAGCGCGCGAGCGGTATCGGCGAGGAACGGCTGGGCCAGCAAGAACCGCGTGTTCGTTCCGACCGCAGGCAGATCGGTCGAGCGCCGCGGCGGAAAGAACTGTACGTTCGCCACGCCCAAGCCTTCGAGCAAGGCGCGCATTTGATCCTCGACGACGTCGGCAAGCGCCCCAACCACGAGCAGATTGGCTTCGGCGCGCGGCGCTTGCGCGGGCAGACTCGGCACGAGCGACGCGAGACAGGCGTCTTCGCCCTGCGTGAACGTCGTTTCGATGCCGCTGCCGGAATAGTTCAGGACGCGAACCTCGGGCGCGAACCGATGCGAGAGGCGCAACGCCGCCCGTGACAAGTCGAGCTTGATGACCTCGGACGGGCAGGAGCCGACCAGAAACAACAATTTGATGTCCGGGCGCCGCTCGAGCAGCTGCGTGACGACGCGGTCGAGTTCGACGTTCGCGTCGGCGAGGCCGGCGAGGTCGCGCTCATCGATGATCGCGGTCGCGAACCGGGGCTCGGCGAAGATCATGACGCCGGCAGCGGACTGGATCAAATGGGCGCAGGTCCGCGAGCCGACGACCAGGAAAAACGCGTCCTGAATCTTGCGATGCAACCAGATGATGCCGGTCAGACCGCAAAACACCTCGCGCTGACCGCGTTCCGCGGAAAATCGAAGGTCGCTGCGTAGAGCGACCTTCGGCGACACACAGTGTTCATGGGTCCCCGCGTCCCGGCCCTCCGGCGAGCCGCTCACGAGGCGAGCCCCGGGATTCTGTCGGCAGCTCGGTCCGCCGGACTGCCGGTGCCGGGTGCGCGTCCCGATGCCGCGCCTTCGAGGCGGGCGGCGCGCAGTTTGAGCAAGAACTGCGTTGCGTTCAGCAGGTAGGCGGAATAGGCTAACAGCGCGATATACATCTGATAGCGGGCATGCAGCGAGCCGAACAAGAGCGCGCCGATATAAGCGGTATGGATGGCCAGGACAAACATGCTGACGAAGTCTTCCCAGAAGAACGCGTGGGCAAATAGGTACTTTCCGAAGACGGCGCGTTCCCAGATGCATCCGGTGATCATGATCGTGTATAAAACAAGCGTTTTAATCACGACGGACGCCGTCGCGGCCCAATAGCCGGTACCGGTAATCAAGAATTTGACCACGAGCACCGCACTGACCAAGAAAACCAAAAATTGGATCGGCGCGAGTATTCCCTGGACGAGGGTCCAAGGGGTCGCGTCGCGGCGCCGTCGTTCTTCTTCTGTGTATAGAGGCATGGCTAGTCGCTTCTACTGGCAAGTCTCAATGTTCCCGTGTGTCAACCCTAGTCTCCTTCCGGCCTACATGTCAACAAAACTATACGTAAAGGAAACTTGACAACTCGGTCGGGAGTTGAGAATGTTTGCCTCGCGCAGGCTCCACGGTTGAGTGGATTAAGATGCGAGCACACGGAAGCCGATTTACAACGACCTCCGCTGACGGAGGCTGGCGCAACACGCGGAACCCTAGAACCGCGTTCTCATTGGAGGGGTGAGCCCAATGTGCAATGGTGAAACGTCGAATGATTGGTTGAACGAGGGTGGCGGGGATGGTGACAAAGGGGAGTACGAGGGTGCGGAGGGAACGTTCAAACCCATGGACACGGAGTTGTCGGAGTCCGAAATGCGCATGGCGCGTCTGATCCGCACCATAGAAGGAGAAATCGTGCCGCGACTCGTGCTGTCGCGGCGAACCGCGCGTCCCCCCCAGATCGTGAAGGCGCGCGAGCCGCGCAATCCGGATGCGACCGACGTCGCCGAACTCGTCCGGCTGTTGTTGCATCACGATGTCCCCGTCGCCTCGGCCTACGTCGATACGGTGCGCCAGCGCGGCGCAACGCTGGAAATGGTGTGCCTGGACCTGCTGGCGCCGGCAGCCCGCCACCTCGGCGAGCTGTGGGAAGAAGACGCGTGCGACTTCATGCAGGTCACGGTCGGCTTATGCCGCCTGCATCAACTGTTGCGCGAACTGTCGCCCGAGTTCACGGTCGACGAGACCCAGCGGGTCGGCGACCGGCGCATCCTGCTCGCAACGTGCCCCGGCGATCAGCACACCTTCGGAATCGCACTCGTCGCCCAATTTCTGCGCCGTGCAGGCTGGGACGTCTGGCATGAATTTCTGGCCTCGAGCGCCGAGATCCTGGAGGTCACGAGCCAGCACTGGTTCTCGGTGGTCGGGTTATCGGTTGCGACCGAAACACGGATCGACGTCCTCACTGACACGATTCGTGCCATTCGGCGCACGTCCCGCAACCGCTCGGTGGGCATCCTCGTCGGGGGGCCCATCCTCGTCGACAAACCGGAACTCGCTTCGCTCGTCGGCGCCGATGCCACGGCGATCGACGGTCCCCAGGCCGTACAACGGGCGGAACACATATTTTCCTCTCTCGGCGCGACGCATTAGCGCGGCGCTGCGAGGTGGGCAAGAGGAGCCATCGACTTTGTCTCTCGTCGCATCTGCCGAATTTAACGAGGTCTTGTGAAGCAGTTCAGCGTGGCGAAAAAATGGTTCAGCGATCTGGATAGCGAGACCGCCGGAAGACTGATCACGGTCGCCTCCGATGTCGCACTGATCGTCTCCGACGCCGAACGCGGCGTGATCCGGGACGTCTCCTTCGGCAGCGACGAACTCGCGGTCGATCTGGCGGCCGACTGGGTCGGCAAGACCTGGGTCGAAACCGTCACGCCGGAGAGCCGCCACAAGGTCGAGGCGTTGCTGCGGGATTCCAAGAGTGCCGGTATGCCGCGCTGGCGCATGGTCAATCATCGCGCCGAAAGCGGTGCGGATTTGCCCGTGCTCTACGCCGCGCTGCGTGTCAACGACGGCGGGCAAGTGGTGGCTTTCGGCCGCAGCATGCGGCCCATGGCCACGCTGCAGCAGCAATTGGTCAGCGCGCAGCAATCGATGGAACGGGAATATCTGAAATTGCGCCAGGCTGAGGCGCGCCATCGACTGCTCTTCCAGGTCTCGACCGAGGCCGTGCTGATCGTGGATGCGACTTCGCGCAAGATCATCGAGGCGAATCCGGCGGCGGGCGTGCTGCTCGGCGAGGGCAACAAGCGGCTCGTAGGCCGAACGTTCCCGGAAGGCTTCGATGCCGAGAGCAATCAGTCCGTCCAGGGGCTCTTGGGCGCCGTGCGGGCGACCGGCCGTACCGACACCGTGATCGTACGCACGGCCGACGGCAGCCGCACGTATTCCGCGGCGGCGTCGCTGTTCCGCGAGGAGCGGTCCTCGTTCTTTCTGGTCCGCCTTGCGTCGCTCGACGGGGTGCCCGCCGCGGCGACGGTTCCGACCCACAAATCCAAGGTGCTGGAGATCGTCGCCAGTGCGCCCGAGGGCTTCGTCGTCACGGATTTGGACGGTCGTATTCAATTCGCGAATCGCGCATTCCTCGATCTGGCGCAGCTCGCCACCGAGGAGCAAGCCCGCAACGAGTCGCTCGAGCGCTGGTTGGGTCGGCCGGGTGTCGACTTCAATCTGCTCACGGCGCAGCTGCGCGAGCACGGCTCGCTGCGCTTGTTCGCCACGCAGCTGCGGGGGGAGTTCGGTTCGAGCGTGGACGTCGAAATTTGCGCGGTGTCCGTCGTCGATGGCGACGATCCCTGCCTCGGTTTCACGATTCGCGACGTCGGCCAGCGCGTGACCTTCGATCGCCAGGTGAGCCGCGACAAACCGCGCTCGGTCGCTCAGCTCACGGAGCTCGTCGGACGCGTGCCGCTCAAGGACCTCGTGCGCGAATCGACCGATATGATCGAAAAACTCTGCATCGAGGCGGCGCTCGAGATTACCGGCGACAATCGCGCGTCGGCGGCGGAGATCCTCGGGCTCAGCCGCCAGAGCCTGTATGCCAAACTGCGTCGATACGGACTCGGCGAACTAGCCTCTGCCGACAGCGAGCAGTTCGAATAGACGGGCCGGACCAGCCATGTCACGACCCGCGCTCGAAGCCGTCTCGGTTGAACTGCCCACGCCGGGCGCCGTTCTGGAATTGTTGAAGCCGATCACCTGGTTTCCGCCGATGTGGGCTTTCGGGTGCGGTGTGGTCTCATCGGGCGTCGCTCCGCAGGGCCACTGGCCGATTATCGCCGCGGGGGTCATTTTGTGCGGGCCGCTGCTGTGTGCGACCAGCCAAGCCGTCAATGATTGGTTCGACCGTCACGTCGATGCGATCAACGAGCCGCAGCGGCCGATTCCCTCGGGTCGGATGCCCGGCCGTTCCGGATTATACGTCGCGATCTGCTGGACCTTGATGTCGCTCGCATGCGCCGCGAGTTTGGGTACCTGGGTGTTCGCGGCTGCGACGGTCGGTATGGGGCTCGCCTGGGCCTATAGTGCGCCGCCCCTGCGGCTCAAGCAGAACGGCTGGTGGGGAAACGCTGCCTGCGCCATCTGCTACGAGGGTTTTGCGTGGGTGACGGGAGCGGCCGTCATGGCCGGCGGCCGGACGCCTTCCGTGCAGACGCTGCTGCTCGCCGCACTCTACAGTTTAGGCGCCCATGGCATCATGACCCTGAACGACTTCAAGTCCATCGACGGCGACCGGAGTCTCGGCATCGACTCCCTGCCGGCGATGCTCGGTGCGGATCTCGCGGGCGAGGTCGCCTGCGTGTTGATGGCCTTCGCGCAAGTGCTCGTGATCGCCTTGCTGCTCGCCTGGGGTGCGCCGTGGTATGCCATTGCGGTAGCGGCCTCGCTCGCCATCCAAGTCGTCTTGATGCGCCGCCTGCTCACCAAGCCGCGCGAACTCGCGCCATGGTATCAAGGCACAGGCGTGACGCTCTACGTGCTCGGCATGCTCGTGAGCGCGTTTGCCGTCCGGTCGTTCGGCGCATGATGGTGTGTCTGTAATGGGCTGGTGCGGCATTTTCAGGCTCGGTTTGGTCCAAGCGGCGCTCGGCGCCGTCGTCGTGCTGGTGACCTCGACGCTCAACCGGGTCATGAACGTCGAATACATGCTTCCGGCGGTCGTGCCGGGCGGCCTCGTCGCCTTGCACTACGCCGTGCAGATGATCCGCCCGCGGCTCGGCCACGGTTCCGATATCGGAGGGCGCCGCACACCATGGATCTTGGGCGGAATGGGGGTGCTGGTCGTGGGGAGCCTCGTTTGCGCGTTCGCGACGACGTGGATGGGCGACCATCGCGTCGCCGGCCTCGCGGCGGCGGTGGTGGGCTACGCGCTCGTGGGCTTGGGCGTCGGTGCTGCGGGCACCTCGTTACTCGTGTTGCTGGCGCAGCGCGTCGATGCGCGACGCCGGGCCGCCGCGGCGACGATCATGTGGATTCTCATGATCTTCGGCTTCGCGGTCACCTCGGGTGTCGTCGGTCATTTTCTCGATCCTTTTTCCGCGGATCGGCTGATCCGCGTGATCGCCGCCGCCGCCGGCGCAGCCTTCCTCGTTGCGTTCGCCGCGGTCTGGAAGATCGAGGGCGCTGCGCCTGCGCCATCGCAAGTCCGTACGATGGCGGAGCGTGCAACGATGGCGCAGCGCGCATCGATGTCCGACCGCGGCCAGTCATCGTTCGCGGCCGCCATGCGGCAGGTCTGGCGGGAACCCGAGGCGCGCGCCTTCACGGTGTTCGTGTTCCTGTCGATGCTGGCATACAGCGCGCAGGAACTCATGCTCGAGCCGTTCGCGGGCGTCGTGTTTGGATACTCTCCGGGCGAGTCGACGCAGCTCTCGGGCTTGGGCCACGGCGGCGCGTTTCTCGGCATGGTCACCGTCGGCCTCGCGTGCAGCCTGTCCCGCGGTCGCCTCGGCTCGATCAGGACCTGGACCGTCGGCGGCTGCCTCGCCTCGGCCGCCGCGCTGCTGGGTCTTGCGGCCGCGGATCTGTTGGCGCCGGCATGGCCGCTGCGCAGTTCGGTCGTCGCGCTCGGGGTCGCCAACGGCGCTTTCACGATCGCGGCAATCGGTTCGATGATGGAGCTGTCGCAGCGGGGTGCGCCCGGACGGGCAGGCGTCCGCATGGGGCTCTGGGGTGCCGCACAGGCCGTCGCGTTCGCCCTGGGGGGTCTCGTGAGCACCGCGATCGTCGACCTCGTCCGGTATTGGCTGGGTTCGCCGACCCTGGCTTTTGCGATCGTTTTTTTCGTGGAAGCGGCGATGTTCGGGATGGCCGCAGTCTGTGCGGCGCAAATCGATTCCTTCAAGAACCGCGGCACGGCCGCGACAACGGTGGTATCCCTATGAGCAGTTCCAAGCAAACCTTCGATGTGGCGGTGATCGGCGGCGGCCCCTCGGGCGCGACCGCGGCAACCGATTTGGCGCGGCAAGGTCTGTCCGTGCTTCTGTTGGATCGCGCCGGTCGCATCAAACCCTGCGGCGGCGCAATTCCCCCGAAGGCCATGGAGGAGTTCGAGATTCCCGAGTCGCTGTTGGTTGCCAAGGTCAACTCGGCGCGCATGGTCTCGCCGAAGAACGTCGCGGTCGACATGCCGATCGATGGCGGCTATGTGGGAATCGTCGATCGCGAGACCTTCGACGAGTGGCTGCGCCGGCGTGCGGAGGCGTCGGGCGCCGACTTGCGGCGCGGCACCTTCGTGGAAATCAAGCGCGATACCGACGGCGTCGCCGTGGTGAGCTATCGACCCGCCGAGTCGCGCGCGAGCGAAGCCAAGCCGGACGATACGGACGGTAACGAGGCGCAATCCGGCGAGAGCAAGGACGCAACAGCCCGTCCGCGCGTCGAAGTGCGGGCGCGCGCCGTGATCGGCGCCGACGGGGCCATGTCGGCGGTTGCCAAGCAGTGCGTGCCCGGCGCCGACAAGATCCGCTATGTGGCGGCCTATCACGAAATCGTGCGCTCGCCCAAGGCGGCCGGCCAGGATTACAGCGCCACCCGCTGCGACGTCTACTATCAAGGCAAGCTCTCGCCGGATTTCTATGCCTGGATTTTTCCGCATGGCGATACGGCGAGCGTCGGCGTCGGCAGCGCGAACAAGGGGTTCAGCCTGCGCGGTGCCGTAGGCGCGCTGCGTGAAGCCACGCAACTGCACGGCATGGAGACGATTCGGCGCGAGGGCGCGCCGATCCCGATGAAGCCCTTGCCCCGCTGGGACAATGGCCGCGACGTGGTGCTCGCCGGCGATGCGGCCGGTGTCGTCGCACCGGCGTCGGGGGAGGGCATCTATTACGCGATGGCCGGCGGCCGTTTCGCGGGCGCCGCGGTCAAGGCGTTTCTCGAGACGGGCGACGCCAAGGCGCTGCGCACCGCGCGCCGCCAGTTCATGAAAGCACACGGTAAAGTGTTCTTCGTGCTCGGGATCATGCAGCGGTTTTGGTATTCCAGCGACAAGCGCCGTGAGCGCTTCGTGAGCATCTGTCGTGACCCCGACGTTCAGCACCTGACCTGGCAGGCCTACATGCACAAGAAACTCGTGCGCGCGAAGCCTTTCGCCCACATGCGCATTTTTCTCAAGGACATGAGCCACCTGTTGGGTCTCGCCCGCGCATGACGGCGGTCGCTCAGCCGCGCTGGAAGCCGATCGGTGCCGCGGCCCTCGCGGCCATGGCGGTCGGCGCTCTCGGCGCACTGACGACCGAACTCGGCTCCTGGTATTACAACCTGCAAAAGCCGTCGTGGCAGCCGCCCGATTGGCTGTTCGGTCCGGTATGGACCATGATTTTCGGCCTCGCGGCCCTCGCCGGCGTACTGTACTGGCGGCTCGAGACCGGCCGCGAGGCGCGGTTGCAGATTCTCGCAGCGTTTGCGCTCAATGCGTTCCTGAATACGCTGTGGAGCCTGCTGTTCTTTCGCATCAAACGACCGGACCTCGCGCTCGATGAAGTCGGCCTGTTGTGGCTCTCCATCATCCTCTTGATCGTGCTGCTGCGGCGCCGGTCGGCGGCGGCGGCGTGGCTGCTCGTGCCCTATGTCGTCTGGGTGAGCTTTGCAGCCTATTTGAATTGGACGATCGTGCAGCTGAACGCACCCTTCGGCTGAGAGATGGCGGCGCTGTTCGCCAATGGCCGTGTCGTCGACGCCATCTTGCTTTTCATGGTCGTTGAAATTGCGTTAATGATTCTCATTCGCATACGCTCCCGACGCGGAGTGGCACCACTCGATCTGCTCTCGAGCATGGCGGCGGGCATTGCGCTGCTGTTCGCGCTTCGTGCGGCGTTGTTGGGGTCGAGTTGGCCGGTGATCGCGCTATTTCTGCTGCTTTCCCTGTGTGCGCACGTCGTCGATCTCATGCGCCGCTGGTCCACTGCATGAACCGATCCACCGGTGCCCGCGGCTCTCATACCGGATTACAATTTCTTTATAACAATTCGGCAGCTAAACGCGAGAAAATACAGACGCCAATTTTCACCGACAGGATCAATACGATGGACAAGAAATTTTCACGTCGAGCAATAGTCAAGGGCGGCATCGTGGCCGGCGCCTTCATTCCCGCGCTGGGCTTGCTCGGAAGCACGAGCGCGGGAGCCGCCGATCTCGCGCCCCTCGATCCGGCTGATCCGGTCGCGAAGTCGCTGGGTTTCGTCAATGACACGACCAAGGTCGATGCGGCCGCGAATCCCACGCACGCCGCCACACAGAAGTGCAGCACCTGCGCTCAGTACGTCGGCAAGCCGGGCGACGCGCGCGGCGGCTGCAACGTGTTCGTCGGACACAGCGTGCCTTCGGGCGGCTGGTGCAAGGTCTGGGCGAAGAAGCCCGGCACCTAACGCGGTCTTTCGCGCGACTCGGGATGCCGCCCGGCACTCGAGTCGCATTCCCGCCCTCGAGCTTCGGGCTACACTATCCCGATGGCCTGGCTGAATCCCCTCGTTCTGCGCGGCTCGAGCGTGAGCTTGGAACCGCTTTCGCGCGACCATCTCGATGCACTCGTGGACGCCGTTGCCGACGGCGAACTGTCGAAGCTCTGGTATACGTCGATCCCGCCGCCCGATGCGATGGGCGCGGAAATCGATCGCCGCCTTTCCCTGCAGGCCGCCGGCGTGATGCTGCCGTTCGCGGTGATCGATCCCCACACGGGCCGCGCGGTCGGCATGACAACCTACATGCATGTCGACGCGGCCAATCGCCGCCTCGAGATCGGCTCGACCTGGTATCGCCGCGGCGTGCAGCGCACGTCCCTCAACACCGAAGCCAAGCTGCTGCTCCTGCGGCACGCCTTCGAGACGCTCATCTGCATCGCCGTGGAATTTCGCACCCATTTCATGAATCACGACAGCCGGCGTGCGATCGAGCGCCTCGGCGCGAAGCTCGACGGCGTGCTGCGCCAGCACCAAATCGCGCGCGACGGCTCGCTGCGCGACACCTGCGTCTACAGCATCATCGCGAGCGAATGGCCGACCGTGCGCGCGCATTTGACCTGGCAGCTCGAGCGCCCTCGCTCCTAAGGTGACAGGCGCATGTCGGACATGCTGACCATGGTTCGGGCACTTTGTCTCTGGCTGCCCGAAGCCGTCGAGCAGCTCTCGCACGGCAGCCCGAATTTCAAGGTGCGCGGCAAATCCTTCGCGAGCTTCGTCGTGAATCACCATGGGGACGGCCGCGTGGCGCTCTGGCTCCACGCGAAGCCGGCGCAGCAGGCCGCGCTCGTCGATGCCGATCCGGAGCATCTCTTCGTGCCGCCCTACGTCGGAAGCCGCGGCTGGATCGGCGCGCGTCTCGATCGCGGACTGTCGTGGCGGCGCGCCGCCGAACTCGTGCGGGATGCCTATGCGGGCGTTGCACCCCCGCACCTCGTCGCGCTGATCGGGGACTTGCCCGAGGTCCAAGGCGCCTCGCGGCCCCCGGCACCGGAGGAGCTCGATCCGTTCGAGACGCCGCGCGGCCAAAAGATCCTTGCCATGATTCGAGCGATTTGCGGTGAGTTTCCGGAGGTGCGCGAGACGCGCCAATTCGGCTGTCCCGTGTGGCAGGCGGGCAAGAAGACCTTCGCCTGGGCACGCCACGACAGCGGCAAGCTCACGCTGTGTTTCTGGGTCGGCGTCGACGCGCAGGGACTCATGTGCGCCGATGAGCGCTTCTACGTGCCGGCGTATCTCGGTGCGCGCGGCTGGATCGCGCTCGACGTCACGCGGCGTGCGGACCGGCGGGAAATCGCCGCGCTCGCGCTCGCGAGCTATCGGCATTTCGCGCTCGAGCGCATGCGACGGCTCCTGCCGTGAAGCGTGCCCGGTCGATTCCGAGGTCGATTCCGAGTTTTTCGCTCTACGGCGAACGCGCCGACGTGCGCCTGAAGACCGATGCCCTGCACATCGAGGACATCCCCTCGCGCAGCCGCAAGTATCTTTGGAAGATCGGCGCCCATCGCCACGCCGGCAAGTGCCAGTGCGTCGTCGTGACGCGCGGTGCCGCGAGCGCCGAGCTCGAAGGGGCGCGCATCGCGATCGATGCACCGGCCGCGATCGTGATCCCCGCCGACGCGGTGCACGGGTTTCGTTTCCACGCCGACACCGAGGGCTACGTGCTGACCGCCGATCTCGCGCGCCTGTTTGGTTCCGCGGCCGCACCGCAGCGCGCGAGCGTCGAAGCCTTGTTCGCGGCGCCCGGGCTGATCCCGCTCGCCGCACATCCGGATCTTGCCCGGCGCATCGAACTCCTGCTCGGGCGGCTGCTCGAAGAGTTCCGCCAGCCCGACAGCCTCGTCGCGCCGGTCGGGACCTGGCTCGCCTGCAGCGCGCTCTGGCTCGTGGCAAACGCGCAACCGGGACCGACTCCGGCGGCCGTGCCGAACGATGCGGATCTCGAGCGCCTGCGGCGCTTCCGCCTGCTCATCGAGGCGCAGTATCTGCGTCATTGGCCGGTCGCCCGCTACGCTCGGCAACTCGGCTTGAGCGAGACCAGCCTGAACCGCTTGTGCCGGCGCCGCGCGGGTGCGACTGCATTCGAGTTGATTCAACAGCGGCTCGCGCTCGAAGCACGGCGCCGGCTCGCTTACGTTGCCGGGTCGGTCGCGAACATCGGCGAGGAACTGGGTTTTTCCGATCCTGCCTATTTCTGTCGCTTCTTCAGGCGTCATAACGGGGTTTCGCCGAGTGCATTCCGACGCCGTGCCGCTGGCGGATAAGTACCAGATCGCCCCGGAATCGTGCAAGCCCCGCGCCTCGCGGCTGCTAGGATTTTGCGATGACGCGAACCCAGGTGGCAATCATCGGCGCGGGCCCGTCCGGTCTGCTGCTCTCACAGCTGCTGTCTCTCAACGGCGTCGACAACGTCGTCATCGAGCGGCAATCGCGTGAATACGTGGCCGGCCGGATCCGTGCGGGCGTACTCGAGCGCGGCACGGTCGATCTGCTCATGGAGGCCGGAGTCGGGGAGCGAATGCAGCGCGAGCGACTGGTGCATGACGGCTTCGCTCTCGGCTTCGCCGGACGACTAAGTCGCGTCGACCTCGCGGGGCTGACCGGCGATTCGGTCTCGGTCTACGGCCAGACGGAGGTCACCAAAGACCTCATGGATGCGCGCATCGCGGCGGGCGGCAAGCTGGTGTTCGAAGCCGCCGGCGTCAGCATCGAGGGCTTCGATTCGGAGCATCCGATCGTGCGCTATACCCAGGGCGGCGTCCGTGCGGAACTCGCATGCGATTTTCTTGCCGGCTGCGACGGCTACCACGGCGTCTGCCGGCAAAGCATACCCGCGCCGGCGATCACGACCTACGAACGCGTCTATCCCTTCGGGTGGCTCGGCATCCTCGCCGATGTGCCGCCGGCGGCGCACGAACTCGTGTATTCGAATCACGCGCGCGGTTTCGCACTCTGCAGCATGCGTTCGACGACGCGCAGCCGCTATTACGTGCAATGCGGTCTCGACGAGAAGGTCGAGGAGTGGCCAGACCGGCGCTTCTGGGACGAACTGCGCTGGCGTCTGCCGCCGGAGATCGCCGCAGCGGTCGTCACGGGTCCCTCGATCGAAAAGAGCATCGCGCCGCTGCGCAGCTTCGTGGTCGAGCCGCTGCGCTACGGCCGGTTGTTTCTCGCGGGCGACGCCGCGCACATCGTGCCGCCGACGGGCGCCAAGGGCTTGAACCTCGCGGCCGCGGACATCCGCGTGCTTTACCGCGGCCTCGTCGAATTCTATCGAACGGGAACGACGAGGCTCATCGACCGCTATTCCGAACAATGCCTGCGCCGCATCTGGAAGGCCGAACGCTTCTCCTGGTGGTTCACGTCGCTCATGCACAAGTTCTCCGACGACGCCTTCGATCACCGTATCCAGCTGGCCGAACTCGACTATCTCACCGGCTCGAAGGCGGCGCTCACGAGTCTCGCGGAGAACTACGTGGGCTTGCCGTTCGAGGAGTAGGGGATCGGCCTCGACCAACGCGCGCAGTCCCGGCGCGCAGACAGTCAAAGCCTGTACGAGCCCCGATCCGCAGTGACAGGTTTGGCCGGCCAGACGGGGCAGAGCGCCTCGACGACACACATCAAGTCATCGAGGGCGGCGAAGGCATCGAAAGGCGACCGGGACAATCCCCCGATGTCTCGCTCCGGAACGAATTCCTCGATCTTTTCAGTCAATATCACGGAGAATCTCCGATAACAGCGCCTCTCGATCGAACAGCCTGAAATAATCGCGAACGACATCCAGGTCCAGTGATGCCGGATTATTGCGGATCAGAGCGCGGATGTCCTCGAGATCCTGGGTGCGACGCGGGTTGTTGACGAGGGCTTGGAGCTTGAACGCGATCAGGCCTTCGGCACTGACCGCCCGCAGCACCCCGAACGGCGTCCTGTATTCGCCGGCGGTCGACAGTAAATCCAGCGCCTTGGGGCGGCTCGCGTACAAGAGATCCAGGCGCTCATCGCCGCGAAGATAATTGCCGGCGTCGGCACTGCGATGGAGGCAGCGGTAGCCGAGGCGAATCAGTTCCCGTTCGATCGAGTCGGCGTTTCGCCCATCCGTCAGCAAATCGACGTCCTGGGTCGCGCGAATGACCTTATGCGAAGCGAGCGCGAGGCCGCCGATGAGCGCAAAGCGAACGTCGAGACGATCGAAGGCTGCGATGAGCTCTTCGATCTGCCGTCCGAGACGGGACTGGGCGCTCACGGCATCGAACGCCGAGAGTCTGGTGGATCGCTACTCATGTCGGCCAGCATAACTCATGGATGCGACACCGTCGCCGGTCCCAAACCGGCGCCCCCGCCGCCGCCGCTCGGCGCCGGCGTGACATCGATCGAGACGGTAGCCACATTCGACGACCACGATCTTGATGGACGTGGAATCCCCGTCGTCAGCTCCCCGGCGGGAACCCAAAGCTCCTGATGAGTTGCGCCGCCAACGGTTTCGACCTTGAACTTGGCGAAGACCTCGGCGGCGATCACGAAGCGCGTGACATAGCCGGATCCGCTTTCTTTGACGTTCCAGGTTGGCATGTCAGCGCGGACTTCGTTATTGTCAGCCTCGCTATTCCAGCTGTCGCTCCAGCCGATCGAGAGTCTCCATCGCCGGCAGGCATTGCGCGAGGCTCGAATTGGGCTCGCGGCCGGCCTCGATGGCGGCGAAGAACTCACGGTCCTGCAACTCGATGCCGTTCATCGAGACGTCGACTTTCGAGACGTCGATTGCGTTGCCCTTGCCGTCGAGCAATTCGTCGTAGCGTGCGATGAAAGTCCCGTTGTCGCAGATGTAGCGAAAGAACGTGCCCAAGGGCCCATCGTTGTTGAAGGACAGCGACAACGTGCAGAGGGCGCCCGCGGGCGTCTTCAGGCCGATGCTCATGTCCATCGCGATCCCGAGCGCGGGATGAATGGGACCCTGGAGCGCGTAGGTCTTGGCGGCGGTCTCGCCGGTCTGATAGCGGAACAGATCGACCGTGTGGCAGGCGTGGTGCCACAACAGGTGGTCGGTCCAGCTGCGCGGCAGCCCCAGCGCGTTCATGTTCTGGCGCCTGAAAAAATAGGTCTGTACGTCCATCTGCTGAATCCGGAGCTCACCGGCGAGGACGCGCTTGTGGATCCATTGGTGACTCGGGTTGAAGCGGCGCGTGTGGCCCGCCATCCCGATGACACCGGTTTCGCGCTGCACGCGCACGAGGCGCTCGGAATCGGCGAGCGAGTCGGCCATCGGAATCTCGATCATCACGTGCTTGCCCGCGCGCATGCACTGCTCGCCTTGATCGGCGTGCATTTGCGTCGGCGTCGTGAGAATCACGGCATCGAGGCCCGGCAGTGCGAGGGCCTCGGCGAGATCGCCGGTCGCATGCGGAATCTTCCAGGCCGCCGCGACCTCGGCGGCTTTTTCTCGCGTCGAGCCGACGAGCGAGACGACTTCGACGCCCGCGATTTTCGCCATCGCCTCGAGATGTTTGATGCCGAACGCACCTTGACCGACCAGACCGACCTTCATGTAGCTCTCCCGTTCTCGAGAATCAACAAGGCCGCCGCGGTGTTCGACGCCGGGACGTGATAATGCCGATAGACCTCGGTGGCGTCGTCGGCGAGCGCGCCGCGCATCACGTGCCACATCACGAGTTCGACGCCCTCGGACCCGGCCTCGCGCATGTATTCGGTGTGCGACAAGCGCGTGAGCGCGACGGGATCACGCGTCAGGCCATCCATGAACGCGGTATCGAATGACCGGTTGATGAGACCCGCGCGCTCGCCCTGCAGCTGATGCGACATGCCGCCCGTGCCGTAGATCACGACCTTCAGATCCTGATCGAAGCGCTCGACGGCGCGGCGGATCGCCTGACCCAACTTAAAGCAGCGCGCACCGGTCGGCGGCGGGTACTGGACGACATTGACGCAAAGGGGGATCACGGGAAATGGCCATTGAGCAGGCTGTCCACAAGTCACCGACAGCGGCACGGTGAGGCCGTGATCGACCGGCATCTCGTTCGCGATCGTCATGTCGAATTCATCGAGGATCAGGCTCTCGGCAAGATGCCAGGCGAGTTCCGGATGTCCTTTGACCAGCGGTACGGGCCGCGGCCCGAAGCCTTCGTCGGCGATGGGAAACTCACCGGCGACGCCGAGCAGGAAGGTTGGGATCAACTCGAGCGAGAGCGCATTCGCGTGATCGTTGTAGACCACGATCGCCACGTCGGGCTTGAGTTCGGCGAGCCATTCGCGCGCGGGCGCATAGCCTTTGAACAGCGGCTCCCAATAGGGCGTTCCCGTCGTGCCGCGGTCCATCGCGACGCCGATGGCGGGGACGTGCGAGCAGGCGATACCGGCGACGATCTTAGCCATTCGCGGACTCCTTCGCGGCGAGGTCGGCGGGACCCGGGCCGCCCGGAGTTTGAGCGGCCGCCGCGGATTTAAACCGATTGCCCTCGGGACTGCGGCCGCCGGCGAGCATCATCTGAACGTACGTCTCCTTCGAGACGCCCGACATCATGCCGGCGACGTCCTGAAAGGTCAGTCCGTCGCAGAAGGCGATCTTGATGGTGTAATAGATGTTGCCGCCGACGCGCAGCATGCCGAGCCAGTCGCGCGCGAGCACGGCGCGGCGCTGTTCGGGCGAGAGCTTGAATCCGTCGAGGAAGCCCTCGGGATCGGCCTTGAATCGCGCACGATTCTCGGCTTTGTTGAGTGACATGCAGAACATGTTCAAGGCATAACCCACGCGGCCGCGGGCACCGTCATACACATAAGTGCCGGGAATGCTCTCGTAATCCTTGGGTTCGGTCATAGACCCTCCGCGGGGATGATTTCCTGTCGGACGATGGCACGAATCAAATCGATCGCCTTGCGCAGCAGCGGGCCGGTCGGGCGCTGGCTCGACGTGACGATCGACAGGGAAGTCTTGAGCAGGGGCGCGATGATGGGCAGCACCGCCACCTCGGCCGCCCAAGGCGTCGACTTGATCGCATTCGCGCCGAGTACCGCATAGCCGAAGTTCTGGCGCACGAGGTCGATCATCGCCGGCACGGACTCGATCTCATGCGCAACGAGGATTTTGCGATCGACGCCCGCGAGGGCGTTTTCGACCGACATGCGGATCGCGTGAGGCCGGCTCGGGATGATCAGCGGGTAATCGGCGAGTTCCGCCAGCGTGATGGACTTCGCCGGAGGATTGCGGCGTGTGCCCACGACGTGCGGGCCGACCAGATATAGCTGCTCATCGAGCAGCGGCAGCACGTTCTGGGCGGGAGAGGCGCCGGCGTTGTACACCAAAGCGCAGTCGACGCGTCCGAGACTCAGCCACTCGAGGATGTAGGCGGAGAGGCCCTCCACCGTCGCGAGGCTCGCGTTCGGCAGTTGGGCCTTGAACGCCTTGACCAGCGGCACGGTCACCGAATGGCCGAGACCCGGCGGCAAGCCGAGCGCGACGTGTCCCGTGTCGCCGTTGCGTTGATCCTCGAGATCCTGACGGGCACGTGCGATTTGATTGAGGATGCCGCGCGTATGGTCGAGCAGTCGCGTACCCGCATCCGTGAGCACGACGCCGCGGCCGTTGCGTTCGAACAAGTTCTGGCCGAGCTCGATCTCGAGTTGCCGAACCTGACGGCTGAGCGCCGGCTGCACCACGGACAGGAAGGCCGCGGCACGCGTGAAGCTGCCGAGCTCGGCCACGTGGCGGAAATACTCCAGCTGCCGAAGATCCATTAGGTATTACAAAATGCAATAACAGATATATTGCTCATCTCGACTTAGTATACGTGATAATCGCATCGACCGACAGATTTCCAACCCGATACCGAGGTGCAGCGATGATGGGTCAGTCAGGCATAGCGGTCAGAAACATCGTGCGCGCCGCGCCCGAGAGCGTCGCGGAACTCGCCCACCATGGCGTCGCGACGATCCATGAAGCCATGGGTCGCGTGGGGCTGCTCGCGCCCTGCATCCGACCTATTTATCCCGGAGCGCGGCTCTGCGGTTCGGCAGTCACGATTTTCGCCCACCCGGGCGACAATTGGATGCTGCACGTGGCCGCCGAGATGCTGCGGCCCGGCGACGTGGCGATCCTCGGCACGTCCTCCGAGAACCTCGACGGCATGTTTGGCGATCTGCTCGGGACCTCGTTCCGCGCGCGCGGGGCACTTGGCCTCGTCATCGATGCCGCGTGCCGCGACGTCGCTGAACTGCGCGAGATGCGTTTTCCGGTGTGGTCCAAGGCGGTCAACGCCAAGGGCACGGTCAAGGCGACTTTGGGTTCGGTCAACACACCGATCATCTGCGCGGGTGCCCTCGTGCATCCGGGCGATGTCGTGGTGGCGGACGATGACGGCGTCGTGATCGTGCCGCGCGCACTCGCCGCGGACGTTGCGGCGGCCGCGCGCAAGCGCGAGGCGAGGGAGGCGGCAACGCGCGAACGCTTGGCCAAGGGCGATCTCGGGCTCGACGTTTACGGTATGCGCGAGACCCTTGCGAAGGCGGGCCTGCGCTACTTCGACGATGAAAGCGCGCTCGGACAGGAGAAGCGTCCATGAGCACGCCGGCAAAGAACCCCTTCAAGACTTGCCTGCCGCCCGATCCGAATCCCGTCAAGCCGCGGCTTGCGCTGCCGCCCGGAGCCTGCGATGCGCACTGTCATGTGTTCGGGCCCGCGAGCCGCTTTCCGTATTCGCCCGACCGCAGCTATACGCCGCCCGATGCCCCCGTCGCGAGCTTGCGCAAGCTGCACGCCGCGCTCGGCATTTCGCGCGCGGTCATCGTCCACGCGAGCTGTCACGGCACCGACATGCAGGTCACGCTCGATGCGATCGCCTCGAGCGGGGGAGCATATCGCGGCGTCGCCTGCGTCGACGGTTCGGTCACGAACGAGGAGTTGACCGCCCTGCACGCGGGCGGCATTCGCGGCATTCGCTTCAATTTCGTCAAGCATTTGGGCGGCGTGCCCGATCTCGACGTGTTCTACAGGCTGATGGCACGCATCAAACCCCTGGGCTGGCACATCGTGCTGCACTTCGACGCCGAGGACATCCTTGCACAGCAGGAACTGCTGCACCGGATCGACGTGCCCTTCGTCATCGATCACATGGGCCGCGTCAAGGCGGCCGACGGCCTCGAGCAACGGCCATTTCAGTTGCTGCTCGAGCTGTTTCGCGAGAATCCCCTCGCGTGGATCAAGGTCTGCGGCGCCGAGCGGGTCTCGGTCGGGAAGCGACCGTTCCTCGACGCGGTACCCTTTGCTCAGGCGCTCATTGCGGTCGATCCCGGCCGCATCCTCTGGGGCACGGACTGGCCGCATCCGAACATCACGAAGGAAATGCCGAACGACGGCGAACTCGTCGATCTGTTCGCAACGATCTGTCCCGATGCCCACACCGCGCGACGCATTCTCGTCGACAATCCCACGCGCCTGTACTGGAACGAGTGAGGACTCCATGAAAATCATCGACTGTCACGGTCACTACACGACTGCGCCCGCGGCGCTGCAGCGGTTTCGCGACGCGCAGATCGAGGGCTTGAAGGACGCGACCGACGTGCCGCTGACGGCGGCGGCGCCGATCAGCGATGATCAGATCCGTGACAGTCTCGAGAACGCGCAATTGAAGCTGCAGCGCGCGCGCGGCACGGACCTCACGATCTTCTCGCCGCGCGCTTCGGCGATGGCCCATCACATCGGCAACGAGACGACGAGCCGCCGCTGGACCGAAGCGTGCAACGATCTGATTCACCGTGTGTGCACGCTTTACCCGGAGAATTTCGTCGGCGTCTGCCAACTGCCGCAGTCGCCGGGTGTGGCGCCGGCCCACAGCGCGGGCGAACTCGCGCGCTGCGTCGAGGAACTCGGTTTCATCGGCTGCAACTTGAACCCGGACCCGTCGGGCGGGCACTGGAACGCGCCGCCCTTGACCGATCGTCACTGGTATCCGCTCTACGAGAAGATGGTCGAACTCGACGTACCGGCCATGGTGCACGTGAGTTCCTCGTGCAACCCGAATTTTCATGCCACCGGTGCGCATTACATCAATGCCGACACCACCGCTTTCATGCAATTCCTGACCAGCGACCTGTTCAAGGATTTTCCGACGCTGCGCTTCATCATTCCTCACGGTGGCGGCGCGGTCCCCTACCACTGGGGACGCTACCGCGGTCTTGCACAGGATCTGAAGCGGCCGCTGCTCGGCGAGCTCCTGCTCAAAAACGTGTTTTTCGACACCTGCGTCTATCATTTGCCCGGCATCGAGCTGCTGCTCAAAGTGATTCCCGTCGACAACATTCTGTTCGGCTCGGAGATGGTCGGAGCGGTGCGAGGCATCGATCCGGAGACCGGGCAATTTTTCGACGACACGAAGCGCTATCTGGATGCGCTCGGGCTATCCGACGACGCACGCTATCGGATCTTCGAGGGCAATGCGCGCAAGGTGTTTCCGCGCCTCGCGGCGCAGCTCGACGCCGTCGTCGCGCGCGGCGCCTAGTCCAAGGCGCCGCAAGCGCCTCGTCGAAGGCGCCGCATCAGGCGCCCGGCAATCCCGCGACGCGCGCCGCCTGCACCACGAACGGGCGACAGACGCACCAGGATCGCGCACGCACGCGCACGCACGCACGCGCACGCACGCACGCGCTGCGGATGCGCTGAGCCGATTCGCGCGGCGGCCAGCAATCAAGCGAGGCTTGTCGTGCCTGCGCTGGTATGATAACGATTGGTTATAAGCTTAAGCCCCCGCGGCATCGACGACGGTGGACGTGGGGATAGCGGCCCCGAGCCTGCCGTCGCGACATCACCCTGGAGAGTCAATGGAACAAGTTTCGAGTGCATCGCCGCTGAGTCGCCGCGAACTGTTACGCCTGATCGGTACCGCCGCCGGCGGCTCCGCCATGTACCAAGCCATGAGTGCGATGGGCTATGCCGCCGACTCGCCGTATCGCGGTCCGATCGATCTGTCGGGCGCTCCGAAGGGCGTGTCGGTGCTCGTGCTTGGGGCGGGCGTCGCCGGCATGACGGCTGCTTACGAACTGCGCAACGCCGGCTACGATGTGAAGGTGCTCGAGTACAACGGGCGCGCGGGCGGCCGCAACTGGAGCCTGCGCGGCGGCGACAGCTACACCGAGCTCGGCGGTTATACGCAGCAATGCGGGTTCGACAAGGACCTCTACATCAATCCGGGCCCGTGGCGCATTCCGTATCACCATCGCGGCATCCTGAGCTACGCGAAGCGCTTGAACGTGCCGCTCGAGGCCTTCGTCCAGGTCAATTACAACGCCTATCTGCACAGCAGCCAGGCGTTCGGCGGCAAGCCCCAGCGCTATCGCGCAGTGAAGGCCGACTACCAGGGCCACGTCGCCGAACTCCTCGCCAAGGCGTCCCGCCAGGATGGCCTCGATTCGAAGGTTACCCAGGAGGATCAGGAAAAACTCCTCGAGTCGCTGCGGCACTGGGGCGCACTCGACAAGAACTACGCTTACATCTCAAGCGACGCGACGAGCGCCCGACGCGGATTCGAGAAGAATCCGGGCGGCGGCCTGTCGGCAAGACCGATTCCCTCGAAACCCATGGGCTTGGCGGATCTGCTCGACTCGAAGCTCTGGCAGGGCATCTCGAACGGCGACGAACTCGACATGCAGACGGCCCTGTTCCAGCCCGTCGGCGGCATGGGCCGGATCGGTGAGGCCTTCGGCCGCGAACTCGCCCCGCTGATCCGCTACCACGCCAAGGTCACGGAAATCCACCAGGACGATCACGGCGTCACGGTGAGTTACGAGGACACGCAGGCACCGGGTTCCAAACTTAGCGCGCGTGCGGACTGGTGCGTGTGCACGATTCCGCTCTCCATCCTCTCGCAAATTCCGATGAACGTCGGCACACCGATGGCCACCGCGATCGGCGCGGTACCCTACGCCGCCGCGGTCAAGGTCGGCCTGCAGTTCAAGCGGCGATTCTGGGAGGAGGACGATCACATCTACGGCGGAATCACGTACACCGACCTGCCGATCACCAACATCGGGTATCCGAGCACGGGTTACCACAGCAGCGGCAAGGGAGTGCTGCTCGGCGCGTATATCTGGGGATTGAACGCCATGGAGTTCACGGCCATGACCCCCGCCGAGCGCGTGCAAAAGGCGCTCGACTATGGCAGCCAGATCCATGCGCAATACAAACCCGAGTTCGACAACGGCGTCGCCGTCGCCTGGCATCGCTCGCCGTTCACGATGGGCTGCTTCGGGATGTGGAGCGATGCGACCCGCGCGCAGCATTACGACGATCTATGCCGCATCGATTCGCGCATTGCGCTCGCCGGCGAGCATGCGTCCTTCATCGGCGGATGGCAGGAGGGCGGCGTCACGTCGGCCCTGGATGCGATCGGCCGACTGCACGAAAAAGTCGTCGCGCAGGGAGCGAAGGCATGAGGCGGCCGGCCGCCATCGTGCAACATGTCGCGCTGGCCGCGGCCCTCACCGTGGGCGCGGTCTCGGTCGTGTCGGCGGTCGATGCCAACTACCTGCCTCCCGAGGCGCTGGCGACCGCCGATGGCGCGGCGATTTATGCTCATATCTGCCAGGGCTGCCACATGCCCGAGGCTCAAGGAGCGGCGGGTGCGGGTCACTACCCGAAGTTGTCGGGCGATCCCAAATTGGTGGCGTGGGAGTATGCGGCGGTCACGGTCCTTGGCGGTCGTAACGGCATGCCGGGCTTCGGCTTGCCGCCGAATCCCGGCGCGGCCGGCCCGTTCGGCGCCGTGCATTTGTCCGACGAGCAGGTCGCGGCGGTCGTCAACTACGTGCGCGGTCATTTCGGCAACAAGTACAAGCCGACGGTCACGGCAAGCCAAGTGGCCAAACTGCCTCATCCGGGCACGGAACCCGGGCTGGATTGATTGCGAGTCAATCAATTGATTGCGAGTCAATAACAAGGGAAGGGAGCCTTACACCATGAACAATCATTCGCGGCGCTTGCCGCATCGTGCTGTCGCGGCGTTCTGCCTGCTCGGCGCCGTGGTCGGCGGTATCGCCCATGCCGCCGAGGACGTCGTGCGGACTCCGCTGATCGGCAGCGACTTTCCGATTTCCGCAGCCGTCACGGTAGGGAGCGGCGTCGATACCGTATTCGTGAGCGGGGCCCTGCCGCCGGTCATCAACAAGGATGCCCCGAAGGGATCGGTCGAAGCCTATGGCGACATGGAGACGCAGGCGACGGGCGCCCTGACGTCGATCAAGGCCACGCTCGAGCGCTTGGGCCTCGGCATGGGCGACGTCGTCAAGATGACGGTGTTCATGGTCGCCGACCCGACCAAGGACAACAAACTCGACTTCGCGGGCCTCATGGCGGGCTACACGAAGTTCTTTGGAACCGCGGACCAGCCCAACAAGCCGGCGCGCAGTGCCGTGCAGGTCGCGGCCCTCGTCGCGCCCGGCGCGCTCGTCGAGATCGAAGTCATTGCCGCCGCGAAACCCAAGGCGGCCCCGAAGGCCAAGGCAAAACCCGGAGCGTAGGCTCGGCTCGAAGGCAACGGCGCCCGCCCAGCACGAGCCAGGGGCGGGCAGCTCATGCCGGACGGCATGCACTCTATTGGTGCGAGCGCCCGGCTTTCTGCACCAACCCAATCCGTCGGCCGCGACCATACCCGGGTCATCTGTTGCAAAAACGCCACGTCTGATTGGCGAAAACAGTCTCAGAGATATCTATAAGCCCATATAAGGGTGAGAGTTTTTCGCTAGCTAGAGACCATCGAGATGGTACGATGCGCGTTCGACACAGATTTGCCGAGGATGGCCCATATATTGCATTTGTGATGCACGTCCCATAGGGACTCGATCGAATTTCGAAAAAAATCAAGGAGACGAGGTAAATGACAACGACTTCAAACAGGGCACCGCAGCTCACCGTGAGACTCGCGGTCTCGATGCTCTGTGCCGCTGCGGCGCTGAGCCCGGCGATGATCGTGCGCGCTGCCGACGCGACCGATGCCGCCGCTACAGGGGATCTGAGCGAAGTGATCGTCACGGGTACGCGCGAAACGGGCATCAAGGCCGTCGACAGCGCCACGCCCATCCAGGTCGTCAGCGCGGAGGCTCTGAAGGCCTCGGGCGCTTCGGACTTGATGACTGCCCTGTCGGCGACCGTCCCGTCTCTGCAGATGGAGGCATTCGGATTCGACATGGCCGGCCAGACGCTGCAGGCACGCCTGCGCGGAGTGAGTCCCAATGACGTGCTGGTGCTGATCAACGGCAAGCGCCGCCACACGACCGCGAACCTCGCCGTGGACACCGGATCGCCGTTCCAAGGCGGCGCGGGCGTCGACCTGAACTTCATTCCGATTGACGCCATCGATCACGTCGAAGTGCTTACCGAAGGGGCTGCCGCGCAATACGGCTCGGATGCCATCGCGGGCGTCATCAACATCATCCTGAAGAAGAACTCCTCGGGCGGCGACCTCGACGCGACCTATGGTCAATACGGCAATGGCGGCGGCGGTAAGACCGAGGACATCAGCGGTAACGTCGGCCTCGATCCGGGCGCGGGCGGCTATTTCAACCTCACCGGCAATTTCCGCAATCATGGCCATAGCGATACCGGCGCCATCGATCCGCGCCTCTTTCCTTCGAACATCGCCGGATATTCCTACCCCAATTCGAGCGTCGCGAATGTGCCTGGATACCCCAACCTCAACTTGATTCAGGGCGACGCGGCCGTACAGCAGAAGGTCTTGGCGCTCAATGCGGGATGGGACTTCGACGGCGGTTTGGAACTGTATTTCGTGGCGACTTACGGTCGCAAGAACGCGGCCTCGTACGAGAACTACCGCATGCCGAACAAGGTCTCCTACACGAGCGGCGGTGTCACGACCTATCCCGATCCGCAAGGCTTCAACCCGCAGGAAGCGAACGTCGAGGACGATTTCCAGTTCACGGGAGGCATCAAGGGAACGGTTGCCGACTGGGACTGGGATTTGTCGACCGGGTTCGGCGGCGATCGCGACCAACTCTCTACGCTGTCCACCGTCAACACGGGCTACTACAGTCTCACGGGCGATCCGTCGGCCGCGGCGCCGCGGGATATTTATGACGGCACCCTGCAGGCGACGCAGTGGACGTCGGCCCTCGACCTCCGGCACAAGTTCGATGTGGGCCTGGCCGGGCCGCTGAACGTTGCGTTCGGCGTCGAGCATCGGCGCGATACCTACTCGATCAGCAATGGTCCGCCGATCTCGTACATCGACGGCGGCGCTTCGTCGTATCCCGGCTTCACGCCGCTGGATGCCAGTTCGAATTCGCGCACCAACGACGCCGGCTACGTCGACTTTGCGGTCAAGCCGATCGACAAGCTGCAGGTGGATGCGGCGGTTCGGTTCGAGCACTACAGCGACTTCGGCAACGCGACGGTCGGCAAGCTGAACGCGCGCTACGATTTCTCGCCTGAGTTCGCGCTGCGCGGCACGATCAACAACGGCTTCCGTGCGCCGACCCTCGCCGAGGAATTCTACTCCTCCACGAACGTCGGTCCCTCGACCGCATTCGTGCAACTGCCGCCGAACTCGCCGGCCGGCCAGCTGCTGGGTCTCGGCAACGGACTGCAGCCGGAAAAGTCGGTTGACTTCAGCGTGGGCCTCGTCTGGCGCCCGATCGAGCACCTGAGCACGACACTCGATGTCTATCAGATATCGATCAACAACCGCATCGTCGGCAGCGGCAACGTCTACGGCCAGGTCGTCGCCAGCAACTTCCAGAGTTGTATCGCCAATCCTGCCGCATTCCCCCCGACGCAAACGTCCGCCTATCCGGGTGTCAACGCGGCGATCGCGGCCTATGCCAAGGGCCAGCAGACGATCGATCCGGACGTCATCAAGTGCGGGTCGTACGGTATTGCGGTGTTCGCAAACGGCATCGATACGAAGACCGACGGTGCGGACCTCGTGTTCAACTTCCCCTACCAGTACGACTTCGGCAAGATCAACTGGTCGATCGCCGCGACGTACAACAAGACGGAAATCACGAAGTACGCCTCGTCGCCGGCCAAGCTCGGCGGCACGCCGTTGTATGATCTGGAAGCCTATTCGGAGCTCACGACCGCGAGCCCGAAGTACGTGATCAACCTCGGTGCTGACCTGACGGTGGCCAATCTCTCGGTCAACCTGATCGAGAAGATCTATGGCCCTTCGTCGGATATCGAGAATGACGACGGGGATAACGCCACGGGGAGCCCGCAGTACTTCACCAACCAGATCGGCGTGCACTGGATCACGAACTTGGAAGTGGGTTACCAGTTCACCGACCACCTGAGGCTCGCGACGGGCGCGCTGAACCTGTTCAACACGTTCCCGGACAAGATGAATGCCACGATTTTGTCCCGCGAGAACGCGGCAGGTGACAACGCGGCCGTGCAGCGGTATCCGCTCTTTTCACCATTCGGCGAGAATGGTGGGTTCTACTACGTGAAGGCGGCCTACAAGTTCTAAGCGGCGACAGCCGCCAGGACGGAAACTCGAAGGGCGGCAGGAATCGCATCCTGTCGCCCTTTTTTGTGGTGCGCCCGGCAGGGCGCACGTTCTTGGAGGTGAAAGTCCTCCCTCCAACCTGATGGAGATGACGGGTTGGCCGGCAGTGATTGCCCGCGTTTTTGATTTGCGCTTGCGACGCTACTTGCCCGCGACCGCCACCGCGAGCGCCAAGGCCCCGCGCACGCCGGCCTGGCCACCGAGCCCCGGCGGGACGACATAGGCATCGATTCCTCCTTGCAGTTCGTCGCGATCGACGTAGCCGCCGAGCCAGTGCTGCAGACGCAAACGGATCAAGGGGAACAGGCGCGCCTGATTCATGACGCCGCCGCCCAAGACGATGCGCCGCGGTGAAATCGTGAGGACGAGCTGCGCGCAGAGCTGGGCGATGTAATCGGCCTCGATCTCCCATTGCGGGTGATCGCCATCGAGCTGATCGAGCGATCGGCCGCTGCGGGCAATGATCGCGGGGCCGGACGCAAGACCCTCGAGACAATCGCCATGAAACGGGCAGATTCCCGCGAACGCCAGGTCAGCCGCATGACGACGCGGGTGGATGTGGCCGATCTCGGGATGCAGCAGCCCGTGCACGAGCTTGCCGCCGACGAGCGCCCCGCCGCCGATTCCCGTACCGATGGTCACGTAAACGAGATCGTCGATGCCGCTTGCGGCGCCCCATTGATGCTCGGCGAGCGCCGCGGCATTGACGTCGGTGTCGAACGCGATCGGACAGGAAAACGCACCGGCGACGGCACCCACGACGTCGGCATCGGTCCACAGCGGCTTTGGTGTCTTCAGGATATGGCCGTATAGCGGTCGATCGCGCCGCAGTTCGACGGGTCCGAACGAGCCGACTCCGATCGCGGCAAGCGTGCCCAATCGGGCGCTCTCGCGCTGCAAGCTGTCGACCATGCGTTCCAAGGTCGTCCCAGGGTCCGTCGTGGGGAAGCGTTCTTCGACCAGAATCTTGCCGTTTTCGTCGCCGATCGCGCAGACGAATTTGGTGCCGCCGGCCTCGACGGCGCCGAACAAGCGGCGAGCGCCCGTGATCATAGGTGTCCTCCCCGGAAAAATCTTAAATGACCCGGAAGCCCAAATCGAGCACTATCCGCTGTAAAGGCATGGATTCGACGCGACTCCGCGGGTTGTGCGCATTACAATCGATTTCAGTCGGGATGTCATTCATTTTGGCATTGGGGAATCCAGCATGAGCGAATCGAGAGGGGGCGCCTTGGGGGGGGCGTCATTGGGGGTCAACGCACCGATTGCGGCCGTCCCTGCCGCGAGCGCGTCGACGTCGAACATCGCGTTGATCAAGTGGCTCACTTATCTGATGTTCATGATGTTCGCGATGACCACCGATTCGGTGGGTGTGATCATTCCGCAGATCATCAGGCAATTCGGTCTCAGCATGACCGCGGCGGCCTCGTTCCAATACGCGACGATGCTCGGTATTGCGTTCGCCGGACTCTTCCTGGGGTATCTCGCCGACAAGATCGGCCGCAAGGGCTCGATCATCCTCGGCCTTGCGCTGTTCACGCTGAATTCCTATTTGTTCTCGATCGGCCACGCGGTCGCCTTCTTCATCGCCTTGCTCGCGATATCCGGCTGCGCGATCGGCATCTTCAAGACGGGGGCGCTCGCGCTCATCGGGGACATCTCGAGTTCGACCACCCAGCACACCTCGACGATGAACATGGTGGAAGGCTTTTTCGGCGTGGGCGCGATCGTGGGTCCGTTCATCGTGACGCGGCTCGCGGGGCAGGGTGTGCCATGGCAGTGGCTCTATGTGATCGTCGGTACCGTGTGCGCATCGCTGATCGTGATCGCCTTCATCGTGCGCTACCCCGTGAGCCCGCAACGGTCCGCCGAGCCGATCGATTTGAAGCGCACCGCGGCGATGTTCGGCAATCCGTACGTGCTCGGATTCAGCTTGGGCGCGTTCTTCTACGTGGCCACCGAGTGCGCGATCTACGTCTGGATGCCGACCCTTCTTGCGGATTACCGCGGTTCAGCTGTGACGCTCGCCGCCTATGCGCTGCCGGTGTTCTTCGTGCTGCGCGCCCTCGGCCGGTTCTTGGGCAGCTGGCTCCTGGCGCATTACGAATGGTCGAAGATTTTGACCGTGTTCAGCCTGTGTATTTTCCTCTGCTTTCTGGGCAGCGCGCTCTGCGGGGTGCGTGTGGCCGTGTTTCTGCTGCCGCTCACGGGCCTGTTCATGTCGGTGATCTATCCGACGATCAACTCCAAGGGCATCAGCTGTTTCCACAAGTCCCAACACGGCGCAGTTGCGGGCGTGATTCTGTTCTTCACCTGCGCGGGCGCGGCCCTCGGGCCTCTCGCAATGGGCTGGGTGAGCGATGCCTTCGGCCACCCCCGCTACGGCTTCGTGCTCGCAACGGGTTACGCGGTGTTGCTGCTCGGCCTCGCGCTGGTCAATTCGATCTTCCATCCGGCGCGCGCCCGGCTCCAAGCGCGAGATGCGAGCGACTACGGCGAGTCGCTCCACTAGGCCGCGGCGCCGCGTTTACCTTCGCTCGAACCTGCGCTTCGATTATCATACCGGCTGGATGCGCCGCCGAAGTGATGTTTCATGTCCGCGTTGATGCAATTTATCTCGAACGTTCCGGACTTTCCGCAGCCCGGAGTTCTGTTCCGCGATATCTCGCCCTTGCTGCGGAATCATCTGCCGGCGACGCTCGACGCGCTCGAGAACCTGCTCACGCCCGTGGAATGGGCGCGGATCGACGCCGTCGCGGGCATCGAGTCGCGCGGTTTCATCCTGGGCGCCGCGTTGGCGACCCGCTGCCGCAAGGGATTCGTGCTCGTTCGCAAGCAAGGCAAGCTGCCGCCGCCGGTCGTCGATATTTCGTACCGCTTGGAATACGGGTCGGGCGTGCTCGAGATGCAGCCGGGGCACGGTCGTGTGCTGCTCATCGACGATGTGCTCGCGACCGGCGGGACGCTGCGCGCCGCGGCGGACCTGTGCGGGCTCGCCGGCTACGAAGTGGGCGCGCTCGCCGTGCTCGTCGACCTTGCGATGGTGTCCAACTTCACCTGGGGCCGAGAACGCGTGAGGGTCGCGGTCGCCTACTAGATTTCGCTCGCGCTCGCCGCTACGCGACCCGGGAGACCTCGACGAGACAATCGTAAAAGGTCGCGGCGCGGCCGATGTCGGTCAAGCCCTGGTGGGTCAGCTCGTTCGCGTTGGTGCCGTCGGGCCCGAACTTGCGCCACCAGATGCCGAGTCCGACGACGACGCCGCGCCGGGCGCGGTCCGTGATGTGGACCCTGCAGCGATATTCGCCGCGGTCGTTGAAGGTGCGCACGAGGGCCCCGTCCACGAGTCCGCGAGGTGCCGCATCGTCGGGGTGAATTTCGAGCAGCGGCTCGCCTTCGATGCTGCGCAAACTGCGCACGTTGACGAAGCTCGAATTCAAAAAATGACGCGCGGGCGGTGAAATCATTGCGAGCGGGAAGCGCGCGGCGAGTTCGGGCGATGAGGCCTGCGACTCGTAGGGCGGGATATGGCGGGCGACACCGAACCCCGCCGGCGCGAATTGCGCGCGCCCGTTCGGTGTCGGAAAGCCGCCTGCGGCAAACGGCGCCTCAGGCACGGGCAGCCGTACCCAGCCGACGCGGCGCAGCTCGGCGAAGTCGATCTCAGGCCCGAAAGCCTGGGCGCCGAGCTCGACGTCGGACTCCCGGAACGCCGCGTCCGTAAAGCCCATACGGGCGGCGAGCGCACGGAAGATGTCCGTGTTGGTGCGCGCCGATCCCAAGGGAGCGATCGCAGGTTCGTTGACGAGCACGTAGCGGTGGCCATAGCTCTTGTGGACGTCGAAGTGCTCGAGCTGGGTCGTCGCCGGGAGTATAAAATCGGCATGGTCGGCGGTGTCGGTCTGAAAGTGTTCGAGCACGACGGTGAACAGGTCCTCGCGCTCGAAGCCGCGCAGCACCTTGGCCGATTCCGGCGCAACGGCGACCGGGTTGCTGTTGTATACGATCAGCGCCTCGACCTGGGGGCCGAACTCGCGCGACCCGGTTCGCAGCAGATCATCGCCGATCGTCGTCATGTTGATCGTGCGTGTCGCTCCCGGGGCGCGCAGATCGGGGCGCTCGAGCGCCTCGGAGCGCACGTTGGCCCAGCCCGAGGCCGAGAGCAGCAAGCCACCCGCCGGCTCGCGCCAGGCTCCGATCAGGCAGGGCAGGGCGGCGATCAAGCGTACTGCGCTGCCGCCGCCGCGCACGCGCTGCATGCCGTAGTTCAAGCGGATCGCCGCGGGCCGGATGCTGGCGTAGTCGCGCGCCAGGCCACGCACCTCGTCGGCCGAGATGCCGCAAACGCCGGCCGTGCGTTCCGGCGGCCAGGCGAGCGCTTCGGCTTGAAGCAGGGCCCAGCCGTCGGTGTGGCGCTCGATAAAGTCGGTGTCCAGCCAGTCGTTTGCGATCAGCTGCTGCATGAGACCGAGCGCGAGCGCGCCGTCGCTCCCGGGCACCAGCGCGATGTGCTGGTGGCACTTGTCGGCGGTCTCGGTGCGCCGCGGATCGATGCAGACGAGTTTCGCGCCGGCACGTTTCGCGTTCTGCGCAAAAGTCCAGAAATGTAGATTCGAGGCAATGCTGTTGCTGCCCCAGATCACGATGAGCCGGCTCGCCTGGAACTGCTCGACGTGCATGCCGACGCTCTTGCCATAAGTCGCCTTCAGGGCGGTCGAGCCGGCGCTCGCACAAATGGTTCGGTCGAGCAGCGAGGCACCGAGCCGATTGAAGAATCGCGCCGCCATCGCCTCACCCTGGACGAGCCCCAGGGTGCCGGAGTAGCTGTAGGGCAGGATCGCCAGGGGCTCGCGCGCGGCGATCGCCTCGAGCCTGTGCGCGATCGCTCCGAGCGCCTCGTCCCAGCCGACCGGTTCGAAGCGGCCGCTCCCCTTCGGGCCCGCCCGGCGTAGCGGTTGCAGCAGGCGCTCCGGGTGATACGTGCGCTCGGGGTAGCGTGCAACCTTCGTGCACAGCGCCCCGTGGGTCGGGGGGTGATCCGGGTCGCCACCCACGCGGACGGCGACGCCGTCTTCGACCGCCACGCGGATGGCGCAAGTATCCGGGCAGTCATGGGGGCAAGCGGCATGGACGGTGCGCGTGACCATGGTCCAAGATTACCGCATTGCGCGGGACCAGCGAGGGGGCATGATAAGATTTTTGGCGATGACGCTGGCTCACTCCGTGCTATTGCTCGCGGCTTTCGTCGCCGGCGCACAAAATGCCCTGGCCGGCGGGGGCACCTTCATCACGTTTCCGGCGCTGCTCTATGCCGGCTTCGACCCTCGGGCGGCCAACATTACCTCGGCCGTCGCACTGTTTCCGGGCCAGGTCACGACCGGACTCGCGGGCTTGAGTCTCGTGACGGGCGTGGCGGGCCTCGCGGTGCGCACGCTCGTATTCTTGAGTCTCGCGGGCGGCGCGCTCGGTGCGGTCCTGCTGCTCGCGACGCCGGTCTCGGTGTTCACGCGCTTGGTGCCATTTCTCGTGTTGTTCGCGACCGGCGTGTTCGCCTGGGGAAGCTTCGTCCGCAAGCCGCGCATCGAAGGCGAATCCGCTCACCTGAGCCCGCGCGGAGCGGCCTGCGCCCAGCTCGCGATCGGCGTCTACGGCGGCTATTTCGGCGGCGGCATCGGAATTTTGATGCTTGCCGCGTTGACCGCCGCCGGCGTCGCCGTGCGCAATGCCGGCGCCACGAAGAACATGCTCGCCTCGATGATGGGCGGCTCCTCCGTGCTCGTGTTCCTGTTCCAGATGAAATTCGACTGGCCGATCGTGATTGCCATCGCCGTCGCGGCGATCCTCGGCGGCCAACTCGGGGTGTTTCTCTTGCGCCGTATCAACGAAACGGCGCTGCGCATCGGTATCACGGCCATCGGACTCGTGCTCACGGTCGCTTTGTTCGTTCGGTCCTAACGGGGGAGTAAGGAGATGCAGTCCGACATCGAAATCGCACAGGCGGCCCATTTGCTGCCGATCGGCGAGATAGCGCGCCGTCTGGGAATTCCAGAAGACGCCATCGACCCCTACGGTCGGTTCAAGGCGAAGCTGTCGCTCGACTATCTCGCCGGACTCGAAGGACGTCCCGACGGCAAATTGATCCTCGTGACCGCCATGAGCCCGACGCCCGCGGGCGAGGGCAAGACGACGACCACGGTGGGGCTCGGCGATGCGCTCAATCGGCTCGGCCGCAAGGCGATCATCTGTCTGCGCGAGCCGAGTTTGGGACCCGTGTTCGGGCTCAAAGGCGGGGCGGCCGGGGGCGGCCGTGCCCAGGTCGTGCCGATGGAGGACATCAATCTGCATTTCACCGGCGATTTCAACGCCGTTGCGCTCGCGCACAATCTCTTGTCGGCATTGATCGACAATCACGTGCACCACGGCAATGAACTGGGAATCGATACGCGGCGCGTCCGCTGGCGGCGCGTCATCGACATGAACGATCGCGCCTTGCGCGAGATCGTCTGCTCGCTCGGCGGCCCGGCGAACGGCTACCCGCGGGAGGACGGGTTCGACATCGTGGTCGCCTCCGAGGTGATGGCGATCCTGTGTCTCGCGAACGACCTCCAGGATCTCAAGCAGCGGCTCGCGAACATCGTCGTCGCGTATACGCGCGATGATCGTCCGGTTCGTGCGAGCGACCTCAAGGCCGCCGGCGCGATGGCGGTGTTGTTGCGCGAAGCGATCAAGCCGAATCTGGTGCAGACGCTCGAGAACAATCCCGCGCTGATTCACGGCGGCCCCTTCGCGAACATCGCGCATGGCTGCAACTCGGTGCTCGCGACCCGAGCCGCTCTGAAGCTCGCGGATTACGTCGTCACCGAGGCCGGCTTCGGCGCCGACTTGGGCGCCGAAAAATTCGTCGACATCAAGTGCCGCAAGTCCGGGCTTCGGCCCGCGGCCGTCGTCGTGGTGGCGACGCTGCGCGCGCTCAAGTATCACGGCGGCGTGGAACTGCGGGACGTCGGGCGCGAGAACCTGGACGCGCTCGAGCGGGGGCTCGCGAATCTCGAGCGCCACGTGAGCAACGTGCGCGAGCGGTATGGACTGCCGTGCGTCGTCTCGGTCAATCAATTCGCGCACGATACGGACGCGGAATTCGCGTTGCTGAAGGCGCGCTTGCAGAACCTGTCGGTCGAGGCGATTTCGGCGCGGCACTGGGCCGAAGGCGGCGTCGGCGCCCTGCAAGTCGCGCGCGCGGTGGTCGAACTCACCGCGCGGCCCGCGACGAGCTTTCGCTTCGTCTACGAGGATGACGTGCCGCTCTGGGACAAAATCCGTGCGGTCGCGACTGAGGTCTATGGCGCCGCCGACGTTGCCGCGGATCCAGCGGTGCTTGCGGAGATCGCCCGGCTGCAGAAGGGGGGTTATGGCCATTACCCGATCTGCATCGCGAAGACCCAGTATTCGTTTTCCACCGATGCGCAGGTGCGCGGCGCGCCGACGGGACACATCTTGCAGGTGCGGGAGGTCCGGCTCGCCGCGGGCGCGGAATTCATCGTGTTCGTCTGCGGGGACATACTCACGATGCCGGGTCTGCCGAAGCTGCCCGCCGCGAACCACATCGACATCGACGCGAGCGGCAAGGTTGTCGGCTTGTTCTGACCGCCGCTGGCTGCTACGGCAGACGCTGCTGGCGGGATGCGGTCAGCACCGCATACCGGTCGTGCCGCGTCAGGCGCACCTCGAGCGCACGCGCCGCGATGGCCTCGAGCGCGGCGATGACCGCACGCCCGCGCAAGTCCGCGCCGCGACCTGGGCGGCGCTGTGGTTGGAAATCCCCGCCGCGCGAATCTTGCCTGCATCGCGCAGCTTCGTGAGCGCCTCGGCGACTTCCTCCGGATGGGTGAGGATGTCCGGGCGATGAATCTGGTAGAGGTCGATGTGCTCGGTTTGCGGACGTTCGAGCGACGCTTCGCAGGCTGACACCAGGTGGGCCGCGCTCGAATCGTAGGGTGAGCCCGGAACGATGCCGCCCTTGCTCGCGAGCAGGAAACGTCGGCGCTTGCCGGATCCTCGCCCCCGAAGCGCCACATCCCCCAGGCGAGCGGCGGGACCTTGATCCCGGCGGCCCCCAGCGATCGGTTCGCGCTCACGTCCAGAGTTGCGGTGGCCATCGATTTCCCCTTGAGTTGCGGTTTGCCCGCGTATGCTATGTTAATTCCGTGGCCGGGATTGAACAGGAGTCGCGATGAGCGCATCGGTGCGAGAGCAGGTATTGCGGGTCGGCGTCGGTGGTCCGGTGGGCTCGGGCAAGACGGCCCTGGTCGATCTGCTCTGCAAGCGGTTGCGCGACCGTCTCGACATTGCGGTGGTCACGAACGACATTTATACGCGGGAAGACGCGGAATTCCTGATCCGCAGCGAAGCCCTCCCGGCCGAGCGCATTCGCGGCGTCGAGACCGGCGGGTGTCCGCACACGGCAATCCGCGAAGATGCCTCGATGAACCTCGCGGCGATCGATGCGCTGCTGCGCGAGTTCCGCGAACTCGACCTCATCATCGTCGAAAGCGGCGGCGATAATCTGGCGGCAACCTTCAGTCCGGAACTCTCGGACTTGACGCTCTACGTCATCGACGTCGCGGCGGGAGACAAGATCCCGCGCAAGGGGGGGCCGGGCATCATGAAGTCCGATCTTCTCATCATCAACAAGATCGATCTCGCGCCGCATGTCGGCGCGTCGCTCGAGGTCATGGACCGCGATGCCCGCAGGATGCGCGGTGAACGGCCGTTCGTGTTCACGAACCTGAAAACCGGCCAGGGCCTCGACACGGTCGTGCGCTTCATCCTGCGCGAAGGCATGCTCGAGGACACGGCGGCGCCGTTGCGCAACTAGCGGCCGGCGCCCGATCGGCGGCGCCGCGCGCGGCCTACCGCGTCAGGGTGCGCACGGCAACCGCGGCCGCGGCCGCGCGGTTCTCGACGCCAAGCTTCACGAAGACGCCCTCGAGATGTTTGTTCACGGTGCGCGGGCTGATATTCAGGATTGCGCCGATGTCGCGATTCGCCTTGCCCCGACTCACCCAGAGCAGCACTTCGGCCTCGCGCGACGTGAGTGCGTGGGCCCGTTGCAGCGCCGGCTGATCGTACTCGGTGCTGCTGGTTTCGGCGAGCCGGAACAGCAGTTCGTCCGCGCCCAGCGTGCTCACGAACGTGCAATCGAGGCGGCGCCCGGCGACGTTGAGAAGACATCGCGCAGCCCCGGGATGTTCCGCCCGGCGCAGCCGCAGCAGCTGCTCGATGACGTCGGCCGGCAGGCTCGCCGCGTCGGTGCGCAGCGCGCCTGCGACGTTGAGCAATTGCCGTGCCTTGGGCGTACACCAGAGCACGCGGCCGCCGCGGTCGGTCGCGAACAGGAAGCGCCCGCTGGCATCGAGTGCGGCGTGGGTTTCCTGGGCGAGGCGGGCGTTGCCGAGGTGCACGCGGATGCGCGCGAGCAGCTCGACGAGCACGAGCGGCTTGGTGACGTAGTCGACGCCGCCGCAGGCGAGTCCTTCGACGACGTGCTCGGTCTCCGAGAGCCCGGTCATGAAGATCACCGGCAGGTGCGCGAGCAGCTTGTCGCGCTTCAGGCGCCGGCAGGTCTCGAATCCGCCGATGCCGGGCATCCGCGCGTCCAAGAGCACGAGGTCCGGCGTGATCTGCTCGACCAGATCGAGCGCGGTCTCGCCGTCCGTCGCGATCAGGACCGTGAAGCCGGCATGATCGAGGGCGTCGGTCAGGAGGCTCAAGGTCTCCGGCGTGTCGTCGACGACCAGAACGGTATCGCGGCGTAAGGCCGCCTCAAGCATTGGCACGCATGGTCTCCAGGACGTTCATGTAGCGTTTGAGGTCGAAATTCGACACGAGCGTTCGCAGGTGCGCGGTCAGTGCGTCGTTCGCCGAGTCCTCGAGTTCGAGTTCGCGAAGTTTCGCCTCGATGCCGCGCACGTGCCCGATCCGGCCGAGCCGATAGAGATCGTCGAGATGATGGCGCGAGCGCCCCGTGAGTGCCGCGGGGGCCGCGCGCTCCGCGGCGGGGCTTCCGGGCGCGGCAAGCTCCGGCTGATAAATCCACTTGAGCCCCAGGAGCGTGCCAACCTGCTCGAGCAGCCGCTGCAGCTGGATGGGCTTCATGACGAAGGCATCGTGAGCGGCGGCCGAGCGCGGTGCGCAGTCATGCGTGTTCGCCGAGACGATCAGGATTTTGAGTTTCGCGAGCTGCGGCCGCTCGCGCAGCTGTGCTGCGACTTCCCAGCCCGACAGGTCGGGCATCGACAGGTCGATCATCGCGAGATCGGGCTGGCACTGCGCCGCGAGCTCGAGGCAGGTCTTGCCGTCGCGCGCGACGAACACCGTGAAGCCGAGAGGGCGCAGCAGCAGCTGCACGAGGTCCAGATGTTGCGGATCGTCGTCCGCGAGCAGGATGCGCTGGCGCGGCCCCATGTAGTCGCAGATGCGGCCCGCATGGGCCGCCGGCGCGATGTCGGCCCGAACGTCGGAGAGCAGCAGTCGCAGCTGGAACGTGGATCCGGCCGGCGAGGTGTTCGTGATCTTGATGTCGCCGCCCATGATGTGCGCGAGCAGCTTGGTGATCGTGAGGCCGAGGCCCGTACCCGGTACGCCGCGCACCGCGAGTTGATTGCCGCGCTCGAAGGGCTCGAAGATGCGCTCGAGATCGGCCGGTTCGATGCCGGGGCCCGTGTCGGCGATTTCGAACTCCGCGATCTGGGCCCGGTAGCGGATCGTGAGGCTCACCGACCCCGCCTCGGTGTACTTGATCGCATTCGACAGCAAATTGATGAGGATCTGGCCGAGACGCTTCTGGTCCGTGTGTACGCAGGCCGGCAGATTCGGCGTGCGCTCATAACGAAAATCGAGGCCCTTCGCGAGCGCCTGCAGGCGGAACATGTCGACGAGTTCGTCGAGAAATCCACCGAGCCGCACGACGTCGCGGTTGAGGCGCAGCATGCCGTTCTCGATCCGCGAGATGTCGAGCAGGCCGTCGATGAGGTTCGAGAGGTGCTCGGAGCTGCGGCGGATCACGCGTACGGCGTTCTCCGCCGACTCGGCACTGCCGCGCTCGAGCAGCTGGGCGTAGCCGAAAATCGAATTGAGCGGCGTACGGATCTCGTGGCTGATGCCGACGATGTAGCGCGTCTTGGCGAGGTTCGCGGCCTCGGCGATTTCCTTGGCCCGCTCCAGAGCCGCATGGGTCCGGCCGTGTGCTTCGATCTCCTCCATGAGCATCGTCGTATGGCGTGCGGATTCCGCCTCGGCCGTGCGGCGGCTCTCATGCGCGAGCACGATCAGCCACGCGCCGATGCCGGATAGCAGGAGCAGGCTCAGATAGACGATCCAGAGCGTCGTATAGACGTTCTCGCGCGCCGCCGGCGCGATGTCCTGGTACTGGTGATAGATCAACGATAGCAGCAGACTGCTCAGCAGATTGCAGAGGATCACGATCCCGGCGAAATGCCCGGCGCGCGTATTGAGCGCGGCAGCGATCCGCGGCGGCAGCGCGCCGCGCGCGAGCTCGAACAGTTGTGCGCCGACGCGGCCCTGCGGCTTGCAGGCATCGCGGCAGCGCGCCTCGAGCGTGCAGCACAGCGAACAAATCGGGCCGGCATAGGCGGGGCACATCGCCATGTCGGCGCGATCGAAGATGTTCTCGCAGATCGTGCAGCGCAGTTCCGGGGCGTCCCCGTCCACGTCGTCGGCCGGGCGCGCGAGGTAGTAGCGGCCGCCCGTCGCCCACGCGATCAGGGGCGCTGCGAAGAAGGCCGTGAGCAGGGCGACGAAGGGCGAGAGCATCTGGGGCAGGGCGCCGAATGCGCCCAGGTAGGCGAGACTCGAGGTCAGGATGGCGAGCAGGAGTGCGCCGACGCCGACCGGATTCACATCATAGAGATAGGCGCGGCGGAACTCGATATAGCGCGGGCTCAAGCCCAGGGGCTTGTTGATCACGAGGTCGGCCGTGAGCGCGCCGATCCAACCGGCCGCGAAGTTCGCGTAGACGCCGAGGATTCGGTCGATCGCATGGAAGATCCCGATCTCCATGAGCAACAGCGCAAGCAGCACGTTGAACACGAGCCATACGACGCGCCCGGGATGACTGTGGGTGAGCCGCGAGAAGAAATTCGACCAGGCGATCGACCCGGCGTAGGCGTTCGTGACGTTGATCTTGAGCTGGCAGACGATCACGAACAGGCCGGCGAGCAGCAGCGCGAGTCGGGGCGATCCGAGGGCGTCGCGGAACGCCACGAGATACATGCGCGTCGGCTGAATCGCGTCCGTCGCTCCGAGTCCGTGGCGCAAGGCCAGCACCGTGAGGAACGAGCCGGCGAGCAGTTTCAAGCCGCCGATGAGCACCCAGCCGGGACCGGTCGCGACGAGCGCGGTCCACCACGCGATGGGCTTGCGCCGGTCGCGCGCGGGCAGGAAGCGGAGGTAATCGACCTGTTCGCCGATCTGCGGCAGCAGCGAGAGCAGCACCGAAGCCGCGACGCCCAGCATCGGCAAGTTCAGCGCCGCGGGAGCTCCGCCGGCGTCCGCACCCGCATAGTGGGTCCAGTCCGAGACCGCTCCGGGATCCTTGATCACGATGAAGGCGAGCGGGAGGAATTGGAGCGCGAGCCAGATCGGCTGGGTGGCAAGCTGCACGCGGCTGATGAGACTGATGCCGTAGATCGCGATCGGAATCACGACGAGCGCGCTCACGAGATGCGCGATCGCGAGCGGAATACCGAACAGGAGCTGCAAGGCGACCGACAGGATGCTGGCCTCGACCGAGAACAGCAGGAAGGTGAACGAGGCGTAGATCAGCGAGGTCAGTGTGGAACCGAGGTAACCGAAGCCCGCGCCGCGCGTCAGCAGGTCGATGTCGACGCCGTATCGTGCCGCGTAGTAGGCGATCGGCAGCCCGATCGCGAACATCAGCACGGTGAATGCGACGATGGCCCAAAACGTGTTCGGAAAACCGTAGGAGATCGTCATGGCGCCGCCGATCGCCTCGCAGGCGAGAAAGGCGATCGGCCCCAAGGCCGTATTACCCACGCGGAACGAGGACTTGCGGGCGCCCGCGGCCGTATAGCGCAGCGCGTAGTCCTCGAGCGTCTGGCTCGCGACCCACTGGTTGTACTGCCGGCGCTCCCGGACGATTCGTTGTGGCGCGCTCATACCTGTTGTTCTCGAGACATCCCTGACAGCGCAAGTGCCGTCATGAAGCAGCAACAAACATGCCATGCGGGGTGCGGCTATTTCGCCACAGATCGGATTCGCCCGACCTACGTCAAACGACTCATGGCGGCGGCATACCGGCGTCCTTTACGGTAGATCTCGACGAATCACGCGGCTGCCGAGGCGAAGCTCCAGCGCATGCGCGGCACGGACCCCGGCACCAAAAGGGGACGAGCGCCGTTGTATTCGCACCAAGTTCGTGCCGAGCGGCAGACCGATGACGGCGCACAAAACTCAAGGGGAATTAAATTTATGCATCACCAGGGACTTGGCCGACGCACTGCTCTGCGGTTCGCCGGAGTCGCCGCGCTCGGCGTGGCGTGGCTCTGCGCCGGCGGCGAAGACGCACTCGCCGAGATCAGCCTGCCGGCGGTGACCGTCGGCGCCGGCCTGCAGACAAACTTCTATGCCTGCAACACGGGCTGCGTCTATAGTCCAGGCACGATCCCGTCGGGGGACAGCAGCGTCGACGGCTTCGCGCTCGACAGCATCCGACTCTACGTCAACGGTTCGGTCACCGACACGATCAAGTTTACGTTCAACACCGAGTACGACGGCAGCGGCAAGAATACGGTCGGCGTGCTCGACGCCATCGGGCGTTTCGAGTTCTCCGACGCCTTCAACATCTGGGCCGGGCGGCTCCTGCCTCCCTCGGATCGCGCAAATCTGTACGGCCCGTATTATGCGAACGATTGGGCACCGTACGCCGACCACGTCGCCGACTTCTACCCGGACGTCGCAACGGGTCGCGACAACGGCGTCGCCTACTGGGGCCAGTTCGGGATCCTCAAGGTTCAGGTGGGCGTGTTCGACGGCGGCTCGCTCAACAGCGCGGTCGCCGACACCAGCAAGTTGCTGACGGCGGGGCGCCTGACGCTCGATTTCTGGGATCCGGAGCCCGGCTACTATTTCAACGGCACGTATTACGGCGAGAAAGATCTGCTCGCGCTCGGTCTCGTCGCCCAGAACCAGGACAGCAAGACGGCCTGGAACGTCGACGGTCTCATGGAGAAGAAGCTGCCCGGTGTCGGGGTGGTCACGGTCGAAGCCGAATACCAGAAGGACAACGGCCTGACGGCGCCCACGACCAACAGCGGCTGGTACGGCCTGGGGTCGTATCTGTTTCCGCAGGTCGTCGGCATCGGCAAGATCCAGGTGCTCGGAAAATACAGCCAGAAGACGCTCGACGCGACGTCGACCGCGGTATCGGACAAGATCAAGACCAGCGAGTTGAACATCAACTACATCATCAAGAGCTTCAATGCTCGCGTTGGACTCTATTATCTCGATCAAAAAGACGATGTGGTCGGTGCCTCGAAGAGCGAATGGGGCTTGAAACTGCAACTGCAAATATAAGGCAAAGGAGACATCATGATAACCAAGGGGACAGCTTTCGATTGGTCGGCGGTTTGCAAATGGACGGCGCCGGCCGTCCTCGGGCTCTGTGCCGCAAGCGCATCGGCCGAAGACACCATCAAGGTCGGCGTGCTGCACTCGCTGTCGGGCACGATGGCGATCAGCGAAACGACGCTCAAGGACACGGTGCTGATGATGATCGACGAGCAGAACAAGAAGGGCGGCGTGCTCGGCAGGAAACTCGAGGCAGTCGTCGTCGATCCGGCCTCCAACTGGCCGTTGTTCGCGGAAAAGGCCGCTGAACTGCTCGAAAAGGACAAGGTCGCCGTCGTGTTCGGCTGCTGGACTTCGGTATCGCGCAAATCCGTGCTGCCCGTGTTCGAAAAGGACAAGGGCCTGCTGTTCTATCCCGTGCAATACGAGGGTGAGGAGTCCTCGAAGGACGTGTTCTACACCGGCGCGGCACCGAATCAGCAGGCGATTCCCGCGATCGACTATCTCATGAAGGACGTCGGCGTGAAGCGGTGGGTGCTCGAGGGCACGGACTACGTCTATCCGCGCACGACCAACAAGATTCTCGAGGCCTACTTGAAGCAGAAAGGCGTGAGCCCGTCGGACATCCTGATCAATTACACGCCGTTCGGCTTCTCCGACTGGACCAGCGAGGTCGCAAAAATCAAGACTTTCGGCTCCGCCGGCAAGAAGACCGCCGTGGTTTCGACGATCAACGGCGATGCCAACGTGCCGTTCTACAAGGAACTCGGCAACCAAAAAATCTCCGCCGAGGACATTCCGGTCGTCGCGTTCTCGGTCGGCGAAGAGGAACTCTCCGGTCTCGACGCGAAGCCGCTCGTCGGGCATCTTGCCGCCTGGAATTATTTCATGAGCGTCAACAGCCCGATCAACAAAGAGTGGATCACGAAGTGGCACGCTTTCACGAAGAATCCCAAGCGCACGTTCAACGACCCGATGGAGGCGACCGTGATCGGCTTTCAGCTCTGGGTGAAGGCCGTGACCAAGGCCGGCACGACCGACCCCGAGAAGGTCATCGCGACGCTGCCCGGCCTCGAGGTGCCCAACCTCACCGGTGGAACGGCCCGCGTGCTCGCCAATCACCACATCACGAAGCCGGTGTACATCGGCGAGATCAAGGCCGACGGCCAGTTCGACGTGGTGTGGAAGACCGAAAAAGAAATCCCCGGCGATGCCTGGTCGGACTTTCTGCCGGGCAGCAAGGACATCGAGGCCGACTGGGTCACGCTCAACTGCGGCAACTACAACACGAAGACGAAGGTTTGTTCCGGTCAGAACTACAAGTAGACCGACAGGAGGAAGCCTCGAGGGGTGTTCGCCGGCGACCATGGGCGTCCGGCGGTCATCCCTCCGACGGCGCAGCGCGGCTGGCGCGATTATTGCTTCTCGATCATTGCTGTCGTCTCTTCGAGGATTCATGCCGCCCATGCCGCCACCTTCAGCAGCGCCCTTGGTGATCCGTCCGCGGTCGCTTACCCGTCGCGGGGCATGGCCGCGGCCAAGGGGCTGCGTGCTCGTCGGCCTGCTCGTCGGCCTGCTTGGGGGGCTCGCTGGAGTATCAAGCACGCGGGCGGCGGACGTGGGCGCCGCGGCGGCAGCGGACGAGCCTCTGGCCGAAATCCTGGGCGCTCTGCCCGAGGCGAGCTATGCCGACAAGAAATCGCTCATCGAACGCCTGGTGGCGCTGCACGATGCGCGTGTGCGCGCGGTGCTGCAGGCTATGCTCGATGGCCGCCTCTACGTACGCACCGACGATCATCGGGTGCTGATCGCCCGCGGTCAGGGCGCGGCAGGCGGCGAAGGCGAGCAAAGCGGTCGCGTAGCGGTCGTCGATCCGCTCACCGAGCCGGCGACGGGTGCCACGGCCGGCGTCGGTGTGCCGGCGGCGGCCGACGGACTCACGAAAATCGGCGTCAATAATCAGCTGCGCAAAGCGCTGCGCGTCGCGCTCGCACAGTTCGACCTTGCCGATCCGGATCGCGGCGTGCGGCTCTCGGCGGTCAAGGAGATGCTGCGTGCACTCGACGCCGAAGGGCAGACGGTATTGCGCGATCGCGGCCGGGTCGAGAGCGACGCCACGGTCAAGCGTGAAATCGAAGTCGGCCTCGCGCTCGCGGACTTGGAGGCGGGCGAACCCGCGACCCGGCTTGGCGCCGTGCGCGCGCTGCGCGGCAGCCTGAACCCGGATGTCTACAACCGGCTGGCGGCGATGGTTCAGATCGGCGCCGACGGCAATCCCGGCGAGGCGGACCCGGCGGTACGCGCGGCCGCCCAGGACGATCTGCATTCGATCGAGCGCTTGCGCAGCGTTTATGGCGGGATTCAAACCCTGCTCTACGGCTTGAGCCAGGGATCGGTTCTCGTGCTCGCGGCGATCGGCCTCGCGATCACGTTCGGCGTCATGGGCGTGATCAACATGGCGCATGGCGAGCTCATGATGCTAGGCGCCTACACGACCTACGTCGTGCAACTCTTGATGCCCCATCACATCGGCGCCTCGGTGATCGTCGCGATCCCGGCGGCCTTCCTCGTCTCCGGCCTCGCAGGCGTCGCGATCGAACGCGGCATCGTGCGGCATCTGTACGGCCGGCCGCTCGAGACGCTGCTCGCGACCTTCGGTGTGAGCCTGATCCTGCAGCAGGCGGTGCGGGACGTCTTCTCGGCGAACAACCGGCCCGTGGAAACGCCCGAGTGGCTCGCGGGATCATGGCAGATCAACGAGGTGCTCGCGATCACGTACAACCGCCTCTACATCATCCTCTTCACGTTCGCGCTGTTTCTCGGCCTGCTGGCGGTGCTCAAGCGCACGCGCTTGGGGCTCGAAGTGCGCGCGGTCTCGATGAACCGCTCGATGGCCAAGGCCATGGGCGTGCGCACCGAGTGGGTCGATGCACTGACCTTTGGATTGGGATCTGGGATAGCGGGGGTCGCGGGCGTCGCCCTGAGCCAGCTCACCAACGTCGGTCCCAACCTCGGGCAGAGCTACATCGTGGACTCATTCATGGTCGTCGTGTTCGGCGGCGTCGGCAATCTCTGGGGCACCGAGGTCGGCGGCAATGCGCTCGGGATCGTCAACAAACTCCTGGAGCCGTACGCAGGGGCCGTGCTCGCGAAGATTTTCGTCCTCGTATTCCTGATCTTGTTCATCCAGCGCCGGCCGCGCGGATTATTCCCGCAAAAGGGCCGGGCGGCCGAGAACTAGTATGGGCACCCTGGGCATGGGCGCTCTGGCGCAAAGCCTGCGCACGGACCGTGGGGGCCGGCTGTTCCTCGGCGTGTTGGGGGTCGCGATGCTGCTCGTGCCGGCGTTGAACCTGCTGCCGCCCGCGACGTCGGCGCTGCACCTCTCGAGCTACACCGTGACCTTGATCGGCAAATACATGAGCTATGCGATGCTCGCGATCGCCGTGGACTTGATCTGGGGCTACTGCGGAATCCTCTCTCTCGGTCACGGCGCGTTCTTCGCGCTCGGCGGCTACGCCATCGGCATGTACCTCATGCGCCAGATCGGCACGCGCGGGGTTTACGGAGATCCCGTCCTGCCGGACTTCATGGTTTTTCTCAATTGGAAGGAATTGCCGTGGTTCTGGCAAGGCTTTCAGTCGTTTCCGTTCGCACTTGCGATGGTCGTGATGGTCCCTGGATTGCTCGCCCTCGTATTCGGCTACCTCGCGTTCCGGGCGCGCGTGTCGGGGGTTTATCTGTCGATCATCACCCAGGCGCTGACGTATGCTTTGATGCTGGCCTTCTTTCGCAACGACATGGGTTTCGGGGGCAACAACGGCTTCACGGATTTCAAGGATCTGCTGGGGTTCAGCCTGCAGGCGCCGGGCATGCGCACGGCGCTCTACCTGATCACGGCGTTCGCGCTCGGCGCAACCTACGTAGGCTGCCGCCTGATCATCGCCTCGCGTGCCGGCCGCGTCATCGAGGCGATCCGCGATGCGGAGAATCGCGCCCGTTTCATCGGTTACAAGGTCGAGTCCTTCAAGCTCTGGCTGTTCGTGCTCTCGGCGGTCATCGCGGGCCTCGCCGGAGCCTTGTACGTGCCGCAGATCGGCATCATCAACCCGAGCGAATTCTCGCCCGCGAACTCGATCGAAATCGTCATCTGGGTCGCGATCGGCGGCCGGGGCACGCTCTACGGAGCGGTCGTCGGCGCCTTCCTCGTCAATTATGCCAAGACGTACTTCACGGCCGCGCTGCCGAGCATGTGGCTCTATGCGCTCGGCGCTTTGTTCGTCGTCGTGACGCTGTTCCTGCCGCAGGGCATCGTCGGTGCGATCGGCGGATGGAGCCTCGCGCGCCGCCGGCCGGCCCAAGCGTGATCACGACGCTGCGTGAGCGTTTGGCGGGCGGTGTCCGCAGCGCGGGTACCGGGCGGCCTCCGGGACTCGATGCGACGCATGGCCTGATCCTCTATCTCGAGGACGTCACGGTGAGCTTCGACGGTTTTCGGGCGCTCAATGCGCTCACGCTCTACGTCGAAGTCGGCGAGCTGCGCTGTATCATCGGTCCGAACGGCGCGGGCAAGACGACGATGATGGACGTCATCACCGGCAAGACGCGCCCGGATTCGGGCTCGGCCTGGTTCGGCCAGACCGTCGATCTGTTGCGCCTGTCCGAGCCTGAAATCGCGCAGGCCGGCATCGGCCGCAAGTTCCAGAAGCCCACGGTTTTCGAGAACCATACGGTGTTCGAGAATCTCGAACTCGCAATGACGGGCGCAAAAACCGTCTGGAAGTGGCTGAGCGTGCGTCTGACCTCCGGCGAGCGCGAGCGCATCGACGCGGTACTCGAGACCATCGGGCTCACCGACCGGCGCCGTGAGCGCGCCGGAGCGCTCTCGCACGGGCAGAAGCAATGGCTCGAAATTGGTATGCTGCTGATGCAGGATCCGCAGCTCCTGCTGGTCGACGAGCCGGTCGCGGGCATGACGCCGCAGGAGGTCGAGCGCACTGCCGGGCTGCTGTCCTCGCTTGCCGGCAAGCATTCCGTGATCGTGGTCGAGCACGACATGGAGTTCGTGCGTTCGATTGCGCGCAAGGTGACGGTGCTGCACGAAGGGGCGGTGCTCGCCGAAGGCTCGATCGACGAGGTGCAGGCGAACGCGCGCGTCAAACAGGTCTACCTGGGCGAGTAGCATGCTCGAGATTCAGGGTCTCAATCAGTTCTACGGCGGCAGCCACACGCTCTGGGACGTTGCCATGACTGTGCCGACCGGCTCGTGCACCTGCCTCATGGGCCGCAACGGCATGGGAAAGACGACGCTGCTCAAGTGCATCATGGGACTCCTGCCGTCGCGCTCGGGAAGAATTCTCTATGAGGGACAGAACCTGCTCGACCATCCGGCGGAGGACCGTGCGCACCTGCGGATCGGCTACGTACCGCAGGGCCGGGAGATCTTCTCGCAGCTCACGGTCGAGGAGAACTTGAGGATCGGGCTGGCGGCACGAAGGCCCAAGCGGCGAACGGTGCCCGAGCACCTCTACGAGATGTTTCCGGTGCTCCGCCAGATGCTGCGGCGGCGTGGCGGCGATCTTTCGGGCGGACAGCAGCAGCAGCTGGCGATCGCGCGTGCGCTCGTGATCGACCCGCAACTCTTGATCCTCGATGAGCCCACGGAGGGCATACAGCCCAACATCGTCGCCGAGATCGGCGAGGTCATTCAGCGCCTCAACCGTGAGACTCGCCTTACGGTGCTGCTCGTAGAGCAGAAGCTGCCGTTCGCACGCCGCTACGCGAGCGACCTGCGGATCCTGGACAAGGGGCGCTTGGTCGTGTCGGGCACGATCGACGCCCTGACCGATGCGACCGTGCATGCCCACTTGACCGTATGAGTGCGCTGCCGGAGGGGGGCGGCTGGCGGGCGCGCCTCGGTCTGCAGTTCGAGGCGCGGCAGGGGCGCACGCGGATCGCGCATCGGCGCCACGAGGGTCCCTTGGTCGTGCAACGCGCATTTTATCCGGAACGCGTCTCGGCCGATCCGCCGCTCCCGGTGGCGGGGGATGTTGCGGCGAGATCGGCTTTGGCGTGTGCGTGCGAACCCTGTCACGTGTACATCCTGCATCCCCCGGGCGGCGTCGCGAGCGGCGACGATCTTGGGGTCGACGTGGGTGTCGGGGCGGGTGCACATGCCTTGCTCACGAGTCCCGCGGCGGGCAAGTTTTATCGGCGCGGCGCCGCGGGCGTCTCGCGGCTCGCGCAAGCTTTGCACGTTGCGAACGGCGGCGTGCTCGAGTGGCTGCCGAACGAAAATATTTTCTTTCCCGACGCGACGGTGGCGCTCGAGACCCGCGTCGACCTCGAGGCGGGCGCGCGCTTCGTCGGGTGGGAGATCGGCTGTCTCGGCCTGCCGAGTCAGGGACGGGGCCTCGCGTCCGGGATTCTAGGGCTCGCGTTCGAGCTGCGGCACGCCGGACGACCCCTGCTGCTCGAGCGCTTGCGCCTGGATCGCGACAGCCTGACGGCACGCTGGGGGCTCGGCGGCTGCAATGCCTTCGGCACCTGGCTCGGCTTTCCGGCGACGACGCCGGACCTCGAATGCGCGCGCGCGAGTCTGCCGGAGTCTTGTGCCGACACGACCGTTGCTTGTACGCTCGTCGACGGGGTGCTGGTCTGCCGCGCACTCGGCATGCGGGCCGATCGCGTGAAGCATGCGTTCGTCGATCTCTGGCGCGCCTTGCGTCCGGCCCTCGTCGGGCGGCGTGCCGTGACGCCGAGAATTTGGGCTACCTGAGGTGCACGATGGAGTTATCGCCACGCGAAAAAGACAAGCTGCTGCTGTTCACGGCGGCGCTGCTCGCCGAACGCCGCAAGGCGCGCGGGCTCAAGCTCAATTATCCCGAGTCGATCGCACTCATTTCGGCGGCGATTCTCGAGGGCGCGCGCGACGGGCGTTCGGTCGCGGAGCTCATGAGCGAGGGGGCGGCCGTGCTCAAGCGCAGCGAAGTCATGGAAGGCGTCGCCGAGATGATCACGGAGGTCCAGGTCGAGGCGACGTTTCCGGACGGCACGAAGCTCGTGACCGTGCATGAGCCGATCACTTGAACCCACAACACGAGGATCAGCCCATGATTCCGGGTGAAATCGAATCGCTGCCGGGGGACATCGAGATCAACGTGGGGCGGCACACGCTGCGGCTCACCGTGGCGAACAACGGCGATCGACCGATACAGGTCGGTTCGCACTATCATTTCTTCGAAACCAATGCGGCGCTCGCGTTCGACCGCGCGGCGGCGCGCGGCTTCCGGCTCAACATCGCCGCGGGCACGGCGGTGCGCTTCGAGCCCGGCCAGCAGCGCGAGGTCGAACTCGTGGCGCTCGGGGGCGCCGGCATCGTCTACGGCCTCCAGGGCCGCATCATGGGGCCCCTGTGACGGCGCGCATCGACCGGCGCGCCTATGCCGAGATGTTCGGCCCGACGACCGGAGATCGCGTTCGGCTCGGCGATACGGAACTGTGGATCGAGATCGAAAGCGACCACTGCGTCTACGGCGAGGAAGCCAAATTCGGCGGTGGGAAGGTGATCCGCGATGGCATGGGCCAGAGCCAGCGTGTTGCCGCCGACGTCGTCGACACGGTCATCACGAATGTCGTGATCCTGGATCACTGGGGCATCGTCAAGGCCGACGTCGGCATCAAAGACGGGCGGATCGCCGCGATCGGCAAGGCGGGCAATCCGGACATCCAGCCGGGCGTGAGCATCGTGCTCGGCGCGGGTACCGAGGTCATCGCCGGCGAGGGGCTCATCGTGACGGCGGGTGCCGTGGACTCCCACATCCATTTGATCTGTCCGCAGCAGGTCGAGGATGCGCTCATGAGCGGCGTCACGACGATGATCGGCGGCGGTACGGGCCCGGCGACCGGCACGAAAGCGACCACCTCGACCCCGGGGCCGTGGCATATCGCCCGCATGTATCAGGCGCTCGACGCGCTGCCCATGAATTTCGGACTGCTCGGCAAAGGCAATGCGAGCCTCCCGGAGCCGCTCGAGGAACAAGTGCGCGCCGGCGTCGTCGGCCTGAAGCTCCATGAGGATTGGGGCACGACGCCGGCGGCGATCGACAATTGTCTCTCCGTCGCCGACAAGTACGACGTGCAAGTCGCGATTCACACCGACACCCTGAACGAGAGCGGTTTCGTCGAAGATTCCATCGCGGCGTTCAAGGGCCGCGCCATTCATACCTACCACACGGAAGGCGCGGGCGGCGGCCATGCCCCCGACATCATCAAGGCCTGCGGCGTTGCGCACGTACTGCCGTCCTCGACGAATCCGACCCGGCCCTACACGGTCAACACCGTCGACGAGCATCTCGACATGCTCATGGTCTGCCATCACCTCGATCCGCAGATCGCCGAGGACGTGGCCTTCGCCGAGTCGCGCATCCGGCGCGAGACGATCGCGGCCGAAGACATCCTCCACGATCTCGGTGCGTTCTCGATGATTTCGTCGGACTCCCAGGCAATGGGACGCGTCGGCGAGGTCGTGACGAGAACCTGGCAGACGGCTCATAAGATGAAGGTCCAGCGCGGTTCCTTGGGACCGGATACGGCCCGTCACGACAACTTCCGCGCACGCCGCTACGTCGCGAAATACACCATCAATCCGGCGATCACACACGGCATTGCCCACGAGGTCGGCTCGATCGAGGTCGGCAAGCTGGCGGACCTCGTGCTGTGGCGGCCGGCGTTCTTCGGCGCAAAACCGGCACTGATCCTCAAGGGCGGCATGATCGTCGCCGCGGCGATGGGAGACCCGAATGCCTCGATCCCGACGCCCCAGCCCGTGCATTATCGGTATATGTTCGGCGCCCTCGGACTCGCGCGCGCCGCAACTTCGGTGAGCTTCGTGTCGAAGGCGGGACTCGACGGCGGCATGGCGGCCGAGCTGGGCCTGCGCAAACGTCTCGTCGCCGTCGCCGGCACGCGCCGCATCGGCAAGCGCGATCTTGTCTTGAACGACTATTTGCCGCAGATCGAGGTCGATGCGCAGACCTACGAAGTGCGTGCCGACGGGCAGCTGCTCACGTGCGAGCCTGCCCACGTGCTGCCGTTGGCGCAGCGGTATTTCTTGTTTTGACGCGTTCCGGCTGCATGAACGGAACGCGGCGATGATCAGGATTTCCGAGCGGCTGGCGGAGCCGCGCGTCGCGGAGGCGCGGCTCGTATTGCCCTTCGACCTGCGCAGCCGCAGCCGCTTTCGCGCGCAGCTCGACACCGGCGAGGAGGTCGGCGTGACGCTCACTCGCGGCTTCATCTTGCGCGGCGGCGATCAATTGCTCGCCGATGACGGGCGTGTGGTCTCGATCGAGGCGGCCCGCGAAACGGTGAGCACGGGCTATGCCGAGGATCCGCGCGTGCTGGCACGGGCGGCTTACCATCTCGGCAACCGGCACGTGGCGCTCGAGATCGGCGCGGGCTGGCTGCGCTACAGCCATGACCACGTGCTCGACGACATGGTCATCGGCCTGGGACTGCGGCTGGCCGTGACCCTGGAACCCTTCGAGCCCGAGTCGGGCGCCTATCAGCTCTCGCAAGGGCACTCTCTCATGCATGCGCGCGGCGGTGCAGGCGGACATCACCACGATCACTGACCTCGCGCTGCTGCGCCTGTGCCACCTGGTGAGCCCGGCGCTCCCGGTCGGCGCTTATGCCTATTCCCAAGGACTCGAATTCGCGGTCCATGCAGGCTGGGTCACGGATGAGGCCACGGCGCTCGACTGGCTTACCGGCATGTCGAGTCGCGCAGTGGGCAGCTTGGACCTGCCCGTGCTGCTGCGGCTCCATGCGGCCTGGACCGCCGGCGACCGTGACTCGGTGAGTCGGTGGAACGCAGAGCTCCTCGCGTCGCGCGAGACCGCCGAAGCGCGGGCCGAGGACCGACATTTGGGTGCCGCCCTCGCGCGGGTGCTCGAAGGGCTCAATCTCGAAGCGGCCGCCGGCTGGCGCGCCACGGATGCCGCCTTCGCAACCCTGTTCAGTCTCGCGGCCGTGCACTGGCGGATAGACGCACGCACGGCGCTGCTCGGTTACCTATGGACCTGGACGGAGAACCAGGTACTCGCGGCGATCAAGCTCGTGCCCTTGGGACAATCGGCCGGTCAGCGCCTGCTGCATTCATTGACCGGTCGCATGCCGGACATCGTCGCCGTCGCGCAAACCATCGTGGACGGCGCGATCGGCATCGGCGTGGTGCGCCCCGCACTCGGCAGCGCCCTGCACGAATCGCAGTACACGCGGTTGTTTCGCTCTTAGCGGAATCGCCTACGCACGAACATCGATGAAAGCTCCCTTGGATTCCAACAAACCGTTGGCTTGTGTACGGACATAGCGATCGACCGGGCCGAAGGCCGATGAGGTTCCCGAGGCGCGTCGCTTGAATGCCTGCATAGCGTCATCGGAGGGCGGCTCTTCGCCATCGACTTCGGTCCAGAGCACATCGATGGGATCGGACGGGTACCGCTTTTGCGACGAGGCGCGCTGCGCGGAAGCCGTCGAATCGAGGACAAATTCCTGCCTCGGACCGACCTCGGCACTTGGCCTCACGTTCGGACTCGGGGACTCGCGGACGAGCGAGAGAGATTGGCTGACCGGTATTGCGTTCATTGCAATGTCAAATCGAGAGGCGATTCCAATGCGCCAACAGCGCGCCTCCATCACAGTTCTTCAGAGGATTTCAGGATACTCGTTCGATGGCTGCGGGACACCCTGAATCGTGGCGAACGATTGCCATTACGGGTGACATCACGAGGGCAGTCGCTCGCGTCGCAGCATGCCGGCGGCGGCGCGATCGCTCGGCCCTGCGCCCGGCAGAGGGTGGTGTACGTAATCCCTTTTAGAACAAATGATTGCGTAGTATTGATCGATATAAGGTTAAGTCAATCTCGAAATAACATGAAGTGCGGCGCAACGCCGCCGAGACGCTGCGGCGCAGCGACCGTGCGAAATACCCCGCGGATCAGGGAAATCCGCAGTGTGCCAGGACTTGCAACGTGCAATGCTATTGCTGCGATTTGCAATGCTATCCGGGCGACGTGCAAGTGGGCGACGTGCAAGTGGGGTAACGATCATGCTGTCATTCCCGCCTTATTCCACTACCGGGACACCCTTGATTCATCGCCGCTCCCAGGCGACAGCGGCCGAATCCACGTCCGCGACGCTGCTCGTCGTGGAGCTTCGCGGTTACGGCGCGCTGGCCGAACGCTTGACGCCTTTGCAGTTGGTGCCGGTACTCGGCGAGTTCTTCGCGCTCGTCCGCTGCGCCGTCCTGCAGTACGGCGGTCAAGTATTCAGGCTCACGGAAGGCGGAGCGATCGCCGCGTTCGGTGTCTGCGACTCCTGCCACACACATTTCAACAATGCGCTCGCGGCCGCAACCGCGATCGAGCGGAACTTCGCGGACGTGCGTGCGGCTTGGCGTGCGACTTATTCGATTCCGGCCGGCGTGAGCATCGGGATCCATCGCGGCGAAGTGGCGATCGGGCTTTTCGGGCCTTCCGGAGACGACATGCCGATGCTCGTCGGCGATGCCGTCAATATCGCGATCGATTTGTGCGCGCGTGCCCGCGTCGGCGAAGTGTTGATTTCCGCGGTGTCGAAGGCGCCGGAAGCGGCGCAGGCCGCGCAGACCCCGCAGGCGGCACAGGCCGCACAGGCCGCGAGTCAATCGGGTCCTACCGCGGAGGCGATGCGCGCTGCGGTAGCGGAACCGACGGAACCGGCGCCGGCGATGCTGCACTTTCCGCAGCTCAAATTGCCCGGACGGCAGGCGTGCCTGGACGTGTGGTGCGTGCCGCTGTCGGAGCGTCCCGAGATGGACCATCCTTGGGACTACGCGCGCCGCGGCGATCACATGGATTTGCTGGAGACGATCGTCGCCTGACAAAACGCGGCGTTCCGCGAGCGCGGAGGCACCGGGTATTCAGGTGTGCGATGCCGGCGACTCGTCCGATTCATCCCAGGTCAATCGGACGCGGCGTCCTTTCGCCCCCGGATCACTCCTATTTTCGCCTGCGATGAACAGCGCCCGAATCGATTTCGCCTGGCCTCGTTCGAAGCCGGCAGCTACTCGGTTATTCTGTCGCGGACGTTCGCACGCTCCTTGGGAGGGACCCTTTGCCGATGGACCAGCTACTGGCGACGATCACCGCATCATTGGCCGGCGGGTTTGCCCGCGTCGCCGGGCCGGCCGTGTCGCGACCTCTCCTCGGCCCGATCACCGGCGGAGATCTCCTCATCGTCGCGTTGTATCTGGCTTTGGCACTCGGCCTCCATGCCGCGGCCGCATTCATCCTCGGCAGGAAGCACAGCGCATCGATCGATCGAGGCCTGGCGTCCTGGCAGCGCCGCGCCTACCAGGCCCTCGGCCGGCCCTTGTTTATCATGATCTGGGTTTACGGCGCGTATCTGGCGATGACGCCGGTCCTTCTCAGACTCGGTCCGTCCCCCGGCATTGCGTCCTTGCGACGCGCGATGGATGTCGCCGCGTCAGTGGGCGCATTTGTCGCATTGACCTGGCTTTTGTTGCGGGCGACGCGCGTTCTCGAAGAGCATCTCGCTGCATGGGCGGCGGCGAGGCCCGGTACGAGCGACGATTTGCTGGTTCCATTGATGGGTGTTGCCGCGCGCGTCCTGGTGGTGGTGGCCGCGATCATGATCGGGCTGCCGATGCTCGGCCTGCCGGCCGAGTACGCGAGTGCATTGAGCAAATTGACGAGTATCGTGCTGATCGTGTCGGTCGCCGTTCTGCTGTTTCGTGGCGTCAACATTGCGCAGACCGTGGTGTTGCGGCATTTCGACATCGGCGCCGCGGACAATCTGCGCGCCCGGCAGGTCTATACGCAAGTACAAGTCATCGGCCGCGTGATCGACGTGTCGATCGGCGTCTGCGCCGTTGCCGCCGTGTTGATGCTGTTCCAGGAGGTGCGCCATGTCGGCACGAGCCTGCTGGCCTCGGCCGGAATCGTCGGCGTGATCACGGGTCTTGCGGCGCAGAAGACGCTGTCCAACGTGATCGCCGGATTTCAGATCGCCCTCGCGCAACCCATTCGCCAAGATGATGTATTGGTCGTCGAAGGCGAGTGGGGCCGGGTCGAGGAGATCACGCTCACCTATGTCGTCGTCCATCTATGGGACGAACGGCGTTTGATCCTGCCTCTCAGCTATTTCATCGAGAAACCGTTTCAGAACTGGACCCGCACGTCCGCCGCGATCACCGGTTCCGTATTCCTGTGGGTGGACTACGCATTTCCGATCGATGCGGCGCGCGCGGCACTCCAGCAAATCGTGGAGTCGAGCCCGCTGTGGGATCGCCGTTTCTGGAACCTCCAGGTCAGCGACGTGACCGAGAGGGCCCTGCAATTGCGCGTGCTCGCCACGTCCGGGGATTCGTCGAAGTCGTGGGACCTGCGCTGCGAGATTCGGGAAAAATTCATGGGCTTCATCCGGGACCACCACCCAGAGTGTCTTCCGACGCTGCGGGCCGACGTCACTTCCTCATCGGTTACTCGATGATGGAGAGCATCATGCCCGCGCCGCGTCTGCGCGGTCCGGGGCATCATCGATGTTCGAAGGCGATCGCCGGCGAGCCCGTATCGAGGGCGAACGCGAAGTTCTTCGGGTTGGCGAAAAGCGGATTGGTGAAGGCGCCGCGGGCGTCGAGGTGTGTTGCCGTTCGATAGGAAACGGCCTGGCTTCGGTCCCGGGATTGTCGTCGCGTCCGCCCGTCGCCACATAGTAGTCCAAGCGCACGGTGGTCGCGGCGGGAACCGTGACCTGGGCTGTGCCCGTCACCGTGGGAGCGGCATAAAGTCCGCTGCTCGAGATGATACGGGTCAGTGGAGTGCCGCCGCCGCCGCCGCTGCTACCGGCCGGACCACTGCGGCTTGCGCTTCTCGGCGAACGCGCGCGTGCCTTCCTTCAGATCGTCGGAGCGGATCACGCGCTGGACTGCGTCGAGCGCGTCGTGCAGTTCGAAGGCTTGGTGTTCCGGGACCATTTCCGCCTGGCGCATCAGTTGCTTGATCGCCGGGAAGAGCAACGGCGGACCGTCGGCGAGTTGGCGGGCGATTTCACGGGCCTTCGTGAGCGCAAGACCGGTCGGCACGACATGATTCGCAAGTCCCCAGTGCTTGGCCTCCGCAGCATCCATCCATCGACCCGTCAGCAGAAACTCGACGGCCACATGGTAGGGCACGCGGCGCGGCAGCTTGATGGTGCCCGCATCGGCGAGGACGCCCACGTTGATCTCGGGCAGTGCGAATTTCGCATGTTCCTCCATGACGATGATGTCGGTGCCGAGCACGATTTCGAAACCGCCGCCGCAGGCGATGCCGTTGACCGCGGCAATGATCGGCTTGTTCAAGTTGCGCGGATAGTTGAGTCCGCCGAATCCGCCGACGCCCCAGTCCTCGTCGGACTTCTCGCCCGCAGCGGCGGCCTTCAGGTCCCAACCGGGGCAGAAGAAGCGCTCACCAGCTCCTGTGATGATCGCGATGCGCAGATGCGCGGCATCGCGAAATGACGTGAACACTTCGTTGAGACCGCGGCTCGCCGCGAGATCGATGGCGTTCGCCTTCGGTCGATCGATCGTGACTTCGAGCACCGCGCCGTCCTCGAGGGTCTTGATGCCGTTGGCGGCGCTCGACAGGGATTGCGACATGGGTTTAATCCTCCAGAATTCGAATCAGCGCGTCGACCGCCACGGCTCCCTTGCCGTCCGGCCGCACGATGATGGGGTTGACGTCGATCTCGACGAGCGAATCGCGATGCGCTGCCGCGTAACGGCCGACGGCCAGCACCGCGGCGACCAGCGCAGTCAGGTCACCCGGCGGTTTACCGCGCCATCCCGCGAGCAGCCGCGCCGCGCGGAGGCGCTCGACCGCCCCAGCGACGCGCGCAGGATTCCAAGGCGGCAACAAGCTCACACTGTCGGCAAGCAGTTCCGTGAGAATTCCGCCGGCACCCACGACCAGTACTTGGCCGAATTGCGGGTCGACGGTCACCCCCGTGAGGATCTCGGCAACGCCGTCGTCGATCATCGGTTCGACGAGCAGCGTGGCGGAGAGGCTCTCGAGCCGCGCGGCCGCGGCGGCGGCTTCCGCGGCGTTGCGCACGTTGAGGACGACGCCGCCGACCTCCGTCTTGTGCTCGAGATGCGCGCCCACGGCCTTCACGACGACCGGAAAGCCGATTGCGGCCGCGGCGGCAACGGCGTCACGCGCGGGTCCCGTGCGCCCTCGTGCCGTAACGAGTCCGAATGCCGCCAAGGCCGACTTGGCTTCGTCCTCCGCGAGGTTGCGCACGCGGCCCGCGCGCAGGCGCACGGGGTCCGCCGGCGCTCGAAGTTCGGGATTCGGTTCGCTGCGCCACGCCGTGCCGACGGCGGCACCGAGGGCGAGGGCCTCGAGCGCCTCGCGTTGCCCCTGCAGCGGTACGACACCGCCGCGAAGACACTGGTCGCGCACGCGCGCGCCCGTCGTTTCCGGCAGCGAACTGATCAGTGCCGCGCGGGCGGGCGCATCCGCGGCTGCGGCGATGAAGACGCCGATGACCGCGTCGAACGCCGACGTATCCGACCGCCCGTCCGGCGGGCAGTCGAGCATGAAGCCGACCGCGTCGTAGCCCGCATGCATGACGGTCGCGAACACCCTGCCGAGCGCCGCAGGCTCGAACCACAGATAGGTGTGGATATCGAAGGGATTTGCAATCGTGACGCGATCGCCGAGCAGTTCGCGCAAGGCGGCTGCGGGCTCTTCGGCCAAGGGCGCGAAGTCGAGCTCGAGGTGACGCGCGACGTCGGCGGTCATCGCCATATCGCCGCCGGAGGCACCCATCACCAAGACCCTGCGTCCCGTGAGCGGGCCGCCGACGTGCAATAGCTTGAGGGTTTCGCACAAGCTTCCCAGCGTATCGCAGCGCGCAAGGCCCGCCTGACGACAGAACGCCTCGAACACCGCGTCGGCGCCGGCGAGCGCGCCCGTGTGGCTGTGGGCCGTACGCGCCGCCGAGTCGGTGCGTCCGGATTTGACGATTGCGATGGGCTTGCCCGCGGCACGCGCTTTGGCCGCCGCCGCCGCGAAGCGCGCCGGATCCTTGATGCCCTCGAGATAGAGGCCGAAGGCTGTGACGCGCGGGTCATCGCTGAGCCGTTCGATCAAATCCTCCACCGCGATGCGCGTCTGATTGCCGACCGTGAACAAGTAAGCGACGGGCAGCGAACGGTCGTTGAACATCAGGGTGAGCGCGATCGTGCCGCTCTGACAGATGAGCGCAACGCCGCGCGTGATCACGGGGCCGACGACCTGATCGGGCCACAAAGCGACGCGATCGAGAAAATTGACGAAGCCGTAGCAGTTCGGACCGAAGTAGGGCAGGGAACCCGCGGCTGACTCGAGCGCGAGCGTCAGGCGGGATCCGTCCGCCGTGCCGGTTTCGGAAAAGCCGGCCGAAAAACAGACGAAACCGCCGGCGCCGCGCGCCGCCAAGCCGGCGGCGACGTCCGGCGCATCGCGATTCGGGACGGCGAGGAACGCGGCATCGGGCACAGCGGGCAAGTCGGCGACGGAGGGGTAGTACGGGGTGTCGGCAGTCGACTTGCGGGTCGGGTGCACGCGCCAAACGGGCCCGTCAAAACCGATCGCGCGACTCCCTGCGGCGACGGCGTCGGTCCAGGCGCCAGACCCGATCAGCGCGATGGAGCGCGGAGCGATCAAGCGGTCCAGGTTCGTCATCGCTCAGCGTCGCTGCAGTTCGAGCTTGCGCGAGCTCGGGCCGAATTGCGCGCGCGCCTCGGCGTCGAGCTTGAGGGCCGCGAGCAGCTCGGCGATCGCGACGGGAAATGACGCGCTCGCGACTTGCTCGGCCTGTCGCACGTGCAGCAGCATCGATTCGGCGACCGCCACGGGTTCGGCCCGGAGCGCACCGTGAAACTTGGATCCGACCAGCAGACGCTTGCGATCGCAATCGAGCACCCACGACTCGACCTCGAGGTCATCGGTCGATTTCACCTCGTGCAGGTAGTGGATGTGCACCTCGAGCGTATACAGGGTACAGCGTGTGCTCGCGCGGTAGGCGGCGTCGAGTCCGACCTGATCCATGAGATCGTCGGTTGCGTAGCTCAACACGAGTCCGTAATAGGCATCGCGCAGATGGCCGTTGTAGTCGATCCACTCGGGCTCGATGCGCGCGCGATAGGGCTTGAGCATGGATTTGGACACGGGCGCCGCCACCTTTGAGTCAGCGCAGCTTGAGTTTCTCGCGCGCCTGGGGCGCGCTGAGGATCCGCGCACCCATCGCCTCGATGATCGTGCGCGCCTTCTCCACGAGCTGGGCATTGCTCGCGTACACGCCCCTGCTCAAGTACAAATTGTCCTCGAGGCCGACGCGCACGTTGCCGCCGAGCAGGATCGATTGTGCAACCCAGGGCATTTGCATGCGGCTGATCGCGAATGTCCCCCAATTGCAGTTCTCGGGCAGCGCACCGACCATCGCGAGCAGGTGGCCAGTGTCCGCCGGTACGCCGTAGGGAATGCCCATGCACAGCTGGATCAGCGAGGGCGCCTCGAGCAGCCCCTCTTTGATCATCTGCTTCACGAACCAGAGGTTGCCGGTGTCGAACACCTCGAGTTCGGGTTTGACGCCGAGATCCCGGCAGATTTGAGCGCCGGTGCGCAGGTAATTGGGCGTCGACACATAAGCGCGGTTGCCGTCGCCGAAATTCAGGCTGCCGCAATCGAGTGTTGCAATGTCGGGCCGATAGAGCCCTTCGTGACACAGGTCGATGACGTGCTGCATGCGCGCCTCCTGGGTCACGAAGTCGCTGCCCGGCGCGGGCGTATCGGCGAGTCCGTGCTCGCCGATCACGATGTAGCCGCCCATGCCGCAGGTCAGATTCACGATCACGTCGACCTTGCTCTCGCGGATGCGCTTGACGACCTCCCGATAGTGACGGGTTTCCATGCTGAAGGCGCCCGTCTCCGGGTCGCGCACGTGAATGTGCACGACGGCCGCGCCCGCTTCGGCCGCGGCGATCGCGGTCGCGGCGATTTGCTCGGGCGTCACGGCGCAGTGCGGGCTCTTGGTGACTTTCGTATCGTCGCCCGTGACGGCGCAGGAAATGATGACATCGTGATTCACGCGGATTCCCCCTTCGACCAAACGATTCGCGGCACCCCACCGGCGGCGCCCAGCAGCGCCACCGCTCGATCTGCGGCGGATTATATTATCGTGATCATAATATTTAAGCCAGCCCGGCCGTTCAAGGCGCAGGGTCCCCCGCGCGCGGCGCTCTGCGATTGCCCGCGAGAGCCCGAATGATCTCCGTTTCGCCGCAGACCCCGAGGATCCTGCCGTTCTCGGCGAGCAGCACCGGATGCCCGGTGCTCTGGCGCAGATGGATGATCTCCTGCAGCGAGAGCGTCGCCGGTACGACTGCCAAGGCGGCCGGCGAGGCCCCATCCAGGCGTACTTCGAGCAGCTCGTCGCGCGCATTCAGTACGGCGCAATAGCGGCGGCTCGCGTCGAGCCAGAGGCCGTCCGCCGAGGCGTGCCAGTCAGCGCGGCCGCACATGATCATGCTGCCCGTGAGCACGTCGAGCGGGTTCATGTGACGCACGAACTCCGCGACATACTCATCGGCGGGGCTCAGCACGATGTCCTCGGCCGTGCCGCTTTGCACGATGCGGCCGTTCTTCAAGATCGTGATCCGGTCCCCGAGCCTCAGTGCCTCATCCATGTCGTGGCTGACGAAGAGAATGGTCTTCTTGACGCGCTCCTGGAGGGCGAGGAGCTCGTCCTGCAGTTTGCCGCGGATCAGCGGATCGAGGGCCGAGAACGGTTCGTCCATGAGCAGTATTTTCGCGTCCGTGGCAAAAGCCCGCGCGAGCCCGACGCGTTGCTGCATGCCGCCGGACAGTTCCCCGACGTAACGCTCCGCCCATTGGGTCAAGCCGACGAGTTCGAGCTTTTCGTCGACGACGCTGCGCCGTTCGGTCGCCCGTTCGCCGCGCAATTCGAGCCCGAAGCCGACGTTCTCGCGCACGGTGCGCCACGGCAGCAGCCCGAACTGTTGGAATACCATGGCAACCCGCTCGCGCCGCACGCGGCGCAACTGGGCGGCATCGCAACTCGCCACGTCGATACCCGAGTCCCCGTCGCGTATGAGCACGCGGCCGCGCGTGACGGGATTCAATCCGTTCGCCGCGCGCAGCAGCGTCGATTTACCCGAACCGGAGAGCCCCATGAGCACCGATATCTCGCCCCGCGACACCGACAGGCTCGCTCCCGCGACGCCGACGATCACGCCGAGTTCCTCGGAGATCTGCGCGCGGGTCGCGCCGGCATCGAGCCTGGCGACGGCGGCCGCCGTCGCGCGGCGCCCGGCGCGCCCCGATTCACGCGCGAACAAGATATCGACGTTCTGGAACTCGATGGCGGCGCTTTCGCCGTCGGCGCTCGCCCCCGTGCCGTCCTCCGTACCCGCTCTCATCGGCGCGCTCCGCGCTCGGCCGGACGACTCACCCGATCGAGGATGATCGCGAGCAGCACGATCGTGAAGCCGGCCTCGAAGCCCATACCGACCTGCACGGAGTTCAAGGCGCGCACCACCGGCACGCCGAGGCCTCCGGCGCCCACGAGGGCGGCGATCACGACCATCGAAAGGCTCAGCATGATGCATTGAGTCACGCCGGCGAGGATCGTGGTCGAGGCGCTCGGCAGTTCGACTTTGAGCAGCAATTGCAGGCGCGTCGCGCCGAAGGATTCACCGGCCTCGATGAGCGTCTTCGGCACCGAGGAGATGCCGAGGTGTGTCATGCGGATCGGCGCGGGCAGCGCGAAGATCACGGTCGAAATCAAGCCGGGCACGACCCCGAGACCGAACAGCACGAGCGTGGGGATCAGGTAAACGAAGGTCGGCAGGGTCTGCATGAGGTCGAGCGCCGGTCGCAAGGCCGCGTACAGGCGCGGCCGGTGCGCGGCGGCGATGCCGACCGGTACGCCGATCGCCGTGGACAGCAGCGTCGCGACGAGGACCAACGCGAGTGTCTCGAGGGTCGCGAGCCAGTAACCCTGGTTCAGGATGAACAGCAGCGCGAGGCCGACGAACAGCGCGAGCGGGATCGAGCGGCGCAAGAGCCACGCGAGGCCGGCGAGAACGAGGATCAACGCCGGTGCGGGCAGCAAACCCAGCGCCCGCGTTGCGCCCTCGACCGCGCCACGGATCACGATCGCGATGCCGTCGAAGAGGTAGCTGCCGTGTTCCTTGATGGCGTCGATGAACACCGCCATGGTGTCGCCGACCGGAATCTTGTGGGCCACGACCCAGTGCTCGAAGCCGCCGTCGGGGCCGGCTGCTCCCGCGGCCGATGTCGCGGCGGCCGCGCCCGGCGCCACGCCGCCGAAGGGCTGAACGCCGTCGAGCCAGCCCGCGGCAACGGCGGGATTCGCCTCCAGCCAGGCTGCCGCGGCGGCCTGCGGCTGCTCGTGCCGATCGAGGATCGCCGACATCATCTCGCTCTCACCGCGCAGCGAGAACTTGAGGTTCTTGAGCAGACGACCTACGTTCGGGCATTCCGCCACGTACCCCTTTCGCGTCACCGTATAGACGGTCGCGCCGCCAAAGTTCGGTCCAAAGATCGCATCGCCGCCCGACAGATACCGCAGATCGAAGCGCATGTTCATCGGGTGCGGATCCCAGGCGAGGAACACGATGGGCTCTTTCGCACGAACCGCGCGCTCGACCTGCGAGAGCATGCCCTGTTCGCTCGATTCGACGAGTTTGAAATCGCCGAGACCGTCGACGTCGTCCTTCAGCATCTTGAGCACCGTGCGGTTGCCGTCGTTGCCCGGTTCGATGCCATAGATCGAGCGCCGGAGCGCCGGCGCAAAGCGGTGGATGTCGGCAAAATCATGCAAGCCCGCAGCGTAGGCATACGCCGGGACCGCCAGCGTGTACTTCGCGCCCGTGAGATTCGCGCCGAGTTCGACGATCGATCCCGCGTCGATGTACTTGCTGCGGTCCGCGCCCTGGGTCGGCATCCAGTTGCCGAGGAAGACGTCGATGTCCTTGTTCTGCATCGAAGCGAAAGTCACCGGTACCGACAGCACGGTGATCTGCGGCTCGTAGCCCAAGCGCCGCAAGACCTCGCTCGCGAGCGCGGTCGTCGCCGTCACGTCGGTCCAGCCGACGTCGGCGAAGCGAACCGTCCGGCAGGCGGCCGATTCCACAGGCGCCGCGGGGTCCGCCGGCGTCGCGCCAAGGCCAGGGCTCGGCGCGAATCCTCCGACGGTGCCGATCAGCGTCAGACTGGCCCCGAGAAGTCGCCGTTGCGAGCCTTCCCAGCGCCCCAAGTGCCGCTTGACCCAAGCTCGCCGTGAAGGGCATGATTGAAGCGCCGCGGACATTCTTGAACCGACGTTTAACGAACCTCGAGTTTGATCCACCCGTCTTTTCCTAATTAATTGATAAGTCTCAAGTAAACGTAACCGAAAATCTTAGGCGCAGGCTCCGGGCCCAACCGGCAGGGCGGCCCTCCGAGTTCGCGAAGGGCACCGCATTGAACAAGTACTCAACGAATCCCGCCGAGGCTTTTCGCGACGAGGAAGAACCGCGCCGCCACCAGTTGATCGAGGTAACGCTCGATAGCCTAGCTGAACTTGGGTTCATGGGCACGACGCTGGCACAAATTGCCGGCCGCGCCGGCGTTTCGCCCGGTTTGGTCGCCCACTATTTTGGCGACAAGGACGGCTTGCTCGACGCCGCGTTTCGATCGTTGATCCGGCGCGTGAGCGACCAGGTCCGCACGCGGCTGCGCGAAGCGCAAACGCCGCGGGCGCGCATCCAGGCGATCATCGACGCGAATCTCGCACCCGCGGAATTCGATCAGCGCACCGGCACGGCCTGGCTCGCGTTCTGGGGCCAGGTGCTACAGGCCGAGACGCTGCGCCGGGTTCAGTCCGCCTATCAGCGCCGCACGCTCGCGAACCTGCGCGTGTCGCTCAAGCAATTGCTCCCGGCGGGTGAAGCGACAAGCCTCGCCGCGATGATCGCGGCCATGATCGACGGGGTTTGGCTGCGCGCCGCACTCTCCGGATGGCGCGAGGCAGACAGCGAGAGTGCGCGGGCCCTCTTGAGCGTCTTCGTCGACGGTCGCTTGAATGCCGGCGCCGGGACTCTCGCGCTGGAACCGGCGGCGAAGAGTGCGGCGCGCTTGCATCCCGCCGCGGGTGAGCGCTTCGCCTCGATCAATCCGGCGAACGGCGAAGTCGTCGGACACTTCACCGTGGCCGGAACGGCGGACGTCGATGCGGCGGTTCTGAAGGCAACGGCAGGCCAGCGCCAATGGGCGGCGTTTCCCGCTGCGGAGCGTGCCCGTTTGCTACGCCGCGCCGCCTCCCTGCTGCGTGCCCGCAACGACGAACTGGCGGTACTCGAGACTCGCGATACCGGCAAGCCGCTGCAGGAAACGCGCGTCGTCGACGTGACCTCGGGCGCCGAGTGCATCGAGTATTTCGCGGCGCTCAGCCAAAGCGTGAGCGGGGAACACATCGACCTGGGACCCGGGGCGTTCGGCTACACGCGCCGCGAACCGCTCGGCGTCGTCGCGGGCATCGGTGCCTGGAACTATCCGCTGCAGATCGCGTGCTGGAAGTCCGCACCGGCACTCGCTTTCGGCAATGCGATGCTGTTCAAGCCCGCGGAACTCACACCGCTCACGGCGACGAAGCTCGCAGAAATCTATCTCGAAGCCGGCGTGCCCGAGGGAGTTTTTCAGGTAATCCAGGGGTATGCGGACACCGGCCGCCTGCTCACGCGCCACCCGGACATTCGCAAGGTGTCCCTGACCGGCGAGGTGGGCACGGGCAAGGCCGTGATGGCCGATGCCGCGGCGACCCTCAAGAGCGTCACGCTCGAACTGGGCGGCAAGTCGCCGCTCATCGTGTTCGACGATGCCAAGCTCGACAATGCCGTCGCTGGGGCGCTGCTCGGGAACTTCTATTCCTCGGGTCAGGTGTGTTCGAATGGCACGCGCGTGTTCGTGCACCGTTCGATCCAGGCAGCATTCCTCGAGCGGCTCCTGGCGCGCGTCGCGCGCATGCGCATCGGCGATCCGCTCGATCCGTCGACCCAGGTCGGCTCCCTGATCTCGGCGCAGCACATGGAAAAAGTGCTCTCGTACGTCGCGCGCGGCTCGGCGGAGGGCGCGACGCTCTTGATCGGCGGCAAGCGCGTCATGAGCGGCGGCCTCGATCAGGGGTATTTCGTGTCGCCCGCCGTGTTCGCCGACTGCCGCGATGATATGGCGATCGTTCGGGAGGAGATCTTCGGACCCGTGATGTCGGTGCTCACCTTCGACACCGAATCCGAGGTCATCGAGCGCGCGAATGCGACCGAGTTCGGGTTGTCCGCCGGCGTGTTCACCAACGATCTCACGCGCGCGCACCGGGTGATCGCCGCGATGCAGGCGGGCACCTGCTGGATCAACCAATTCAACGTGACGCCGATCGAATTGCCGTTCGGCGGCTACAAACGCTCCGGGCTCGGCCGCGAGAACGGCAGGGCCGCGCTCGAGTACTACACGCAATTGAAAAGCGTCTACGTCGCGATGGGGGACGTCGATGCGCCTTACTGATGGCGCGCCGCAGTGACCGACCAGACCTTCGATTATGTGATCGTCGGCGCGGGGTCCGCCGGTTGCGTGCTCGCCGACCGCCTGAGCGCCGGCGGGGAGACCGTGCTGCTGCTGGAATACGGCGGATCGGATCGGTCGATCTTCATCCAGATGCCGTCCGCGCTGTCGATTCCGATGAACATGCCGAAGTACAACTGGTTCTATCACTCGGAACCCGAACCGGGCCTCGGCGGTCGCACGATGCACACGCCGCGCGGCAAGGTCTTGGGGGGTTCTTCCTCGATCAATGGCTTGGTCTACATCCGGGGCAACCCCATGGATTTCGAGCGCTGGGAGGCGGAGGGCGCCCGCGGCTGGAGCTATGCCGATGTGCTGCCCTATTTTCGTCGCGCCGAACGGCGCGCCGAAGGCGGCGACAGCTATCGCGGTGACTCCGGTCCTCTGCAGACCCGCTACGGCGCGCTCACCAATCCGCTGCACGCAGCTTGGCTCGCCGCCGCGAGCCAAGCAGGCTATCCGCAAACTCAGGACGTCAACGGTTTTCAACAAGAAGGTTTCGGTCGCATGGATATGACGGTCGGGGAGGGACGGCGCTGCAGTGCAGCGAATGCCTATCTGCGACCCGCGATGCGGCGAAGCAATCTTGCCGTCCAAACCCGTGCGCTCGCGACGCGCATCTTATTCGACGGCCGGCGCGCGAGCGGCTTAGAATATCAGCGGGGCGGCGCCATGCAGCGCGTGGCGGTTCGCCGCGAACTGATCGTCGCCGGCGGCCCGGTCAACTCGCCGCAGTTGCTGAAGCTATCCGGCGTCGGGCCGGCCGCGGAACTGCGCGAGTTCGGCATCGGGCTCGTGCATGACCTGCCGGGCGTGGGGGAGAACCTGCAGGACCACCTGGAGTTCTACTTCCAAGTCGCCTGCAAGCAGCCGATCAGCTTGTACTCCTCGATCAAGCCCATGGCGAAGCTGCTGATCGGAGCGCGCTGGCTGCTGCGCAAGGACGGCCTCGGGGCCAGCAACCACTTTGAATCCTGCGGATTCATCCGCAGCGCCCCCGGCATCGAATACCCCGACATCCAGTATCATTTCCTGCCGATGGCGGTCGCCTACGACGGTTCGACGCTCGCGCGCGAGCACGGCTTTCAGGCTCACGTCGGCCCGATGCGCTCGAAGAGCCGGGGTTGGGTGCGGCTGAGATCGCGCGATCCCGCCGACAAGCCGCGGATCCTTTTCAATTATCTCAGCCATCCCGACGATCTTCGGGAAATGCGGGCTTGCGTGCGCTTGACGCGTGAGATCTTCGCGCAAAGCGCCTTCGATCTCTATCGCGGCCGGGAGATCCAGCCGGGCGGCGAGGTGCAGACCGATGAGCAAATCGATGCCTTCGTGCGGGCGAAAGTTGAAAGCGCCTACCATCCATCGTGCTCTTGCAAGATGGGCGGGGCCGGCGATCCGATGGCCGTGGTCGATCCCGAGGCGCGAGTGCACGGGCTGGAAGGCTTGCGCGTCGTAGATTCTTCGATCATGCCCTCCGTGACTACGGGAAACCTGAACGCGCCGACCATCATGCTCGCCGAGAAGGCCGCCGACCACATTCTCGGGAAGGGACTGTTGCCGCGGTCCGAGGCGGGATATTTCCGTGCACCGCAATGGCGGGTACGCCAGCGCTGACTGTTATGCGCGCGATCGTACGGAAGGCCCACCGATCGGCCGCTATGCTAGGCTCCGAAAGATTCATCAAACGGGCCGTCATCGAGTGGTCGGCCGGGCGCAGAGGTCCCAGTCATGATCAACGCAGCTCCGAACCGTGCGAATCAACCCAACAATCTCCCGCAAGAGCGCGCCTCGCCCGGGAGTTCCCAGGCGCCGCGCCGCCGCATCGTCCCGCAGGACGCACTGAGCGGACTCGCATCCCGGTTGACGCTCAACAAGGCATGCAAGGATTCGACTCCCACCTCCGGCGAGCGGTGACGCCATGGAACACGATAGAGTCCGCGCCAGCTTCGACGCGCGCTATGGGGACTTTCTTTACGCCGCCGTCGCTGAGGACACGGACAGCGGCCTGTCCGTGACGGTACTGTCGGCTCTGGCCCGCTTGGACATCGATCCTTGGGAAATGGCGGGGTCGCTTGCATCCATGCCGGAGGGCGCCGCCGTCGACCGGTTGGCCACCTTGCTGAGGGCACTCCCTTGCGTCGGCGGTGGCCGAGAGCATCCGGTGCTGCTGGCGCGCCGCCTCGTCGCCCTGTTGCCCGAGGGATCCACGGCGCCTTCGGACGCCGCACCGTCGGCCGGCGGCGACCTTCTGCTGGAGCGGGTTTTTTCGCGGCAGACGGCCGCGACGCTCGATCGCGTGCGCAGGCGCCCGACGGTCCATTACCTATTCTTCTATTTTATGTTCGTCGTCTTTTTGGTCTGCAGCCAATGGTTGAGTCCGAGCGCAGAACAGACGCCGCCCAGCGAGTCCGTCCCCCGCGTCGAAACCACTCAAGGCGCGCCCGCAGTCGCTGCGGCTCACGGCGTCGCAACGGAGCGCGGCCGATAGCTCATCGGGCTTGCTGCGCCGTGGCGCCGAGCACTATGCTACCCCCGTCATTCGCTTTGCGACGGGAAATACGAGCATGCGCCGGGGTGCGATAGGGAACTTTCTGATCTGCTTGGTGGGCGTCGGTCTGGCTTGCGTCGTCACGCCGGCTCGCGCGGATTTGTATGCCGCGAGCGCTGCGTACAAGAAGGGCGATTTTCCCGCCGCCTTCAAGCAGTTCCAGGAGTTGGCCGAACTCGGGCAACCCACCGCCCAATACGATCTGGCGGTCATGTATGCCAAGGGTCAGGGCGTCGCAGCCAGCCAGACTTTCGCGCACGCCTGGGCGTCGCTCGCGAGCACGGGCGGCGAGACGCAGGGCGCCGAACTGCGCGCCGAGCTCGAGCCGAATCTGACGCCCACTTCACTGCAGATCTCGGCCGAACTGCAGGCAAAGTTCAATCAGTCGGCGCTCGACGCGCGGCTCATGCCGCGGTTTCTGAAGAACCGGGAATTCGAGACCCGCGAAGCGCCGCGGCGGCTGAAGAACCCCGCTCCGGAGTATCCGGAAGAGGCGCGGCGCCACGGCGTCCAGGGCGAGGTTTACGTGGAGTTCATCGTTGCGCCGGACGGCCGGGCACGCTTGCCGCGCATCCTGCACGCCGTGCCGAGCGGATACTTCGAGAACGCGGTCCGCGAAAACATCATGCGCTCGGAGTTCCTGCCGGGACGCATCAATGGCGAGCCGGTCGCGACTCCGGTCAGCACCTTCTACAACTTCAAGATGAACTATACCGCCGGCGACTACGTGGGCCTCGAGCGGCGCGTCGAGGAGACCCTGAAGAAGGCCAATGACGGCGATCCGTCGGCACAGATGCTCTACGGCATGATGATCGCGGGGCTGCCGCAGTTGAAGCAGAGTTATGACCAGGCGCTGCCCTGGTTTCTCAAAGCGGCGCAAGCCGGTGCGCCGTACGCGCAATATCAGGTCGGCACCGGATTGCTGATGGGTCGAGGCTGCCGATGCGAGGCCGGCAAGGGCGAAATCTGGCTGGAAAAGGCCGCTCAGAATGATCAGCCGGACGCCCAAGTCTCGCTGGCCGAATACCTGATGCGCGAGAAATCGAATCCCGAAGCCGTCACCAGTGCGCTCATCTGGCTGGACCGCGCCGTCAAACAAGGCAGCAACTCCGCCAAGCTGCGGTTGGCGGCCATCCTCGCCGCCAGTCCGTCCGAAGCGATCCGCAATCCAGCGCGTGCGCTCGCCCTGAGCGAGGGCCTCGATCGCGACTATGGGAGGGATCCCAGTTTGTGGGAGATCCGCGCCGCAGCCGACGCCTCACGGGGCGACTTCAAGTCGGCCGTCAAAGCGCAGGCGGAGGCGATATCCGGCGCGACCCGCCTGAATTGGGACCTGGCCTCACTCAACGCGCGTCAGTCGGCTTATCGATCGAATCAGGCTTGGACCGGCGATCTGCTGGCGTATTGAGGTTGCCTTGCGTCGACCGGGTGCCGAGTGCGGGACTCGGCAGCCGTGTGGATGATTTTCCGGGTCGTCAAGCCGCCTCATTGCCATTGATCACCGTCAATGGTCACCGGCGGTATGTGCCGGAGGCGACGAATCGAGCACCTCGACGCGCTCCGCCCGCGCGCGCTCCTCCAAATCGCTGACTCGGTACCAGGCTTCCCGGACCGCCGGCTTTGCCTTCTCCCAATCGAGCGGGGAGTCGCTGCGAGCGGCTTCCCACCCGTTGGCAACATCGACTTCGCTTTCGTCGAAGGTCCGATCGGGGTTGGAATGATACAGGAACACGCCATACAGATATGCGGGCGCATAGTCCTCGTAGTCTTCACCCTCCTCGACATACGGGCGAGTCGCGTAATTGGCTGCCCAATGCGCGTTCTGCGCCTGGTAAACCGAGGCCGGCACGGAGTCACCGCCCGCGGCCGCGGTTTGTTGCCGTAGTCTGTCGATCAAGGGGCCGGAAGTCTGTTGGGACTCGCCATATCTGAATGCGTTGCTCATCTGAATCTCCAGTTGCCTGCGCGCTGTCGGGTGTCGCGATAGTGTCGAGGCTATCGAGACCCTGCCGCGGCGTCGGTGCGCTCGACCACTGACTCAAGAGCATTCGGGGTGCCGGTCGCTTCCCGGTGCGGCACGATCTCACTCGAGCAGCAGGGGTGCCGGCGCTTCTCCGGACAGATGGCGCGCATGAATGCGATCGTAGGCGGTTTCGAGGCGCCGGGTGTAGAGCTTCGTGTCGAACAGCGGCGCCGTCCGGCGATTCTCGGCCAAGCTGTGCCGGAGCTTGCCGAGGCGCTCTGGATCGGCGGCGAGTGCGACGGCGAGTTTTTCGAATTGCGCTCGCGTCGAGGTGACGAGTTCCGGCAGGCGAATCGCGAGAAGCAGGCTCGCCGCGACGCGTCCCGCGAACGTCTCTCCTACGCAAGTGAGGAGAGGCAGTCCGGCCCACAAGGCGTCGCTCGCCGTCGTGTGGGCATTGCACGGCAGCGTATCGAGGCAAAGGTCCGCCGCGCGGTGCCGCGCGAGGTGCGCGGACAGAGGCATCCGCGGGGCAAATATCAACCGCTCGGCCGAGATGCCTCGTTGCACGGCCGCCTCGCGCAGATTGGCAGCCGCCTCTGGATTGTCCTCGAGCAGCCACAGCACGCCGTGCGGGACGCGTGCGAGGATCCGCATCCAGGCGTCGAACGTTGCCGGCGTGATCTTGAAGTTGTTGTTGAAGCAGCAATAAACGAAGGCGGTTTCCGGCAATCCGAGTTCGCGCCGCGACGGGGGCGCCCCCGGAACGACGCGGCTCGCATCGTTGACCTGATAGCTGTCGGGTAGATAGATGATGTTCTCGGTGTAATGTCCCGTGTCGCCGGACGGAATCATCGCGCGGTCGGCCACCAGATAATCCATGCCGGGCATGCCGGTCGTGCCCGGATATCCGAGATAGCTCACCTGCAGCGGCGCGGCGCGCTCCGCAAAAATGCCTGGTCTGCCGTCACGGGTGAACCCCTTCAGGTCGACGGCGATGTCGATTTCGCGCTCGCGTGCGAGCATCGCGATGCCTCGGTCGCTGAAATGCCGCACATCGATGAGTTCGCATGCGGCCTCGATGCGCTTGCGCATGGGACCGGCGGAGTCCGGTCCGAAGGAAAACGCCGTCAGATGGAAGCGGCCCTTATCGTGCATCTCGAGCAGACCGCTGAGGAGGTACGCCGTGGCATGATCGTGGAAATCGGCGGAGAAATAGCCGACCCGGATGTCTTTGCGCCCCGCGCGCTTCGGGATCGGCGGCAGCGCGGGCGACGGCTGCGGCTCGGCCCGCACCCAGTTCAGCGCAGCCTGCTTTTGCAGGGCCGGCGAATCCGAGTAGATCAGCACAGGAAACGGCGGGGAGGCCGGTTCACCGGCTTCGATTCTTGCGCGAAGCAGGGCGAGTTCCGCGTCGAAGCCCCGCCACTCGCAAACCTGCATCTTCGCATTCAAGCGCATGCCATGGATGCCCTTGAAGCCGCTTCGCAATTCGATTGCCCGGTCGTAGCTCGCGACCGCGGCGGTGAAGCGCTTCAAGTCGCGCAAGGCGTTGCCGCGATTGCCGTAGGCCTGCGCGTGGTCGGCTTGGATTGCGACCGCCGCGTCGTAAGCGGCGACCGCGGCCTCGTAGTGCCCGAGCGCATAGAGGGACGTTCCGCGGTTGTTGTGCGCGTCGGCGTGTGCCGGATCGAGCACGATCGCGCGGTCGAAACTCGCGATGGCCGCCTCGTGCTGCCGCAACGCATGCAGGGAAATACCGCGACTGAAATAGGCGTCCGCGTGGTCCGGCCGTAGCGCGATCGCGCGGTCGGCGCCGGCCACGGCGGCATCGAAGCGCAGCAGTTTATGCAGCGCATTGGCGAGGTTGGTGTAGGTCCCCGCGTGCCCCGGCGCAATGGCGATCGCGCGCTCATAGTCGGCCACGGCTGCCTCGAAGCGCTGCAATTCGAACAGGGCGTTGCCGCGATTGTTATAGGTCTCGGCATGGTGCGGCCGCAGTGCCAGGGCTGCATCGTAGCTGGCAATCGAGGCCGCAGCATCGCCCGCGGCGCGCAGGGCGTTACCGCGGTTGTGATGCGCTTCGGCGTGGTCCGGCCGCAGCCGGATCGCTTGGTCGTAGCTCACGATGGCCGCCTGGTTGCGACCCGCTCGATGCAAGGCGTTGCCACGGTTGTAATGGGCATCGGCGCGCGCCGGCTCGAGGCGCAGCGCGGCGTCGTAGCTCGCGACCGCATCCTCGAATCGGCCGAGCGCATGCAGCGCGATCCCATGATTGATGAAGACGGCGGCCGTCGGCGGACCCAAGGCAACCGCCTTGCCGAGCGATGCGGCCGCGCGTTCCGGGTGGCTGCTTTGCAGTTCGATGACGCCGGACAGATGCCAGGCGCCGCCATGACGGGGCTCGAGGCGCAAGACACTCCCGCAGAGCGCGAGCGCCTCATCGATTCGATGCTGCCGATGCAGTTCCAGCGCCTGCTCGAACATCGACTGGATCTTTGCCCTCATGCGGCGGGCACGCGGCGATCGCGCAGCAGCCGCAGGATTTCCCGGGAGCCTATGCGCACGATCGACACCGCAATCGGAGCATTGCCGGGCCATTCGCGGCGGGGCGCGTGCTCGCCATACCCCACGAGGTTCCATGGGTAGGAGGAATCACCCGTCACGACGGCACCGCGCCACGTTCCGCCACGAGGCGATCGATGTACGCTTGGAACGCTGCGCGCGTCGAGCGCGGCCGCCATCCCGTCTCGGCCGTGATGCGCGAGATGTCATACGCGCCCCACATTCCGCCGGTCAATGTCGGATCCTGGACGATGTCGGCCGTCTCGGAGGATGCCACCATGGCGCGAAAGCCGGGACTCTTTTCCGCTGCCCACTCGACGAGTTCGGCGATGCTCGCGGTCTCGCCGGCCGCGATGTTGTACACGCCGAAATGCAGTTTCTCGCACTTCAAGAGGGCGTCGATCCCGCGTGCAACGTCCTCGGC
>Ga0302319_10000207_pt1 | contig 125153 bp, 116 predicted proteins | sample Bog_T0_2_FD_203319 | JGI IMG/M metagenome (GOLD analysis project Ga0302319, IMG submission 203319) | Peat permafrost microbial communities from Stordalen Mire near Abisko, Sweden - Bog_T0_2 | ecosystem: Environmental > Terrestrial > Soil > Wetlands > Peat | place: Sweden: Abisko, Stordalen...
GTCGTGCCCTTGCGCACCCAAGACAATAGCGTCGCCCTGTCATCCGAGGAAAGTTCAATCTTCATAGAATAAGGACGTTTCAATGGCTAAGTAAGCTGGAGGATTATTGAGACACTACACTAGTGATTCGTAGCAAGAGAGAACCGGGAAAGCAACATTGCTCGCCCAAGCTGACTTTAATCAATTACAAAACGTCTGATTATTGATAGTTGACTGTAACCGTAAAGGTTCCAGTATAGTCACCAGCTGTCTGGTTTGTTCCAACCGTCAGGGTAGCGCCTACGGATAAGGTAGATGTTCCAGTCGCGCTTAAAGTGCCGGGAGAAACCGGGTTACTCACAAACGTACCAACGGACATTGTCGACGAACCAGGTCCTGTCAATGTTACAGTGGTAGGCAGGGTAATGGTATACGCGAGGCTATCTCCACCGGTGACTGTGAAAGCAGCCGCCGTCACTGGGAAACTTGCATTCGTTAGAATCCTAGGTCCAGTGGCCGTACGCGCTCCCGCAGTGGAAACTGTAACCGTGCCGCCTGTCCCTGAAACAATCAGCCCAAATTGCAAAGCGGCCGTGTTTGTTATGGCAATGGCAGGCTCCATCGTAGTGGTTATTTTTGACGTGGCGCTTGCCTGCGCAAACGCAGATCGCCCCGTGAGGGTAGTTCCAACGAGAATAATCGTTAAGTAGACAAAGCGTCGATAATTAGATGCCACACATATCTCCAATTGATCGGGGACTTTACCGGTTAAATTAATTAGCCTGCAGACGATATGGAGCGATTGCCCTGTTTTTGACGATAATTGGTGGAAAACTAGTACAAATACTGGTAAGCCCTGCTTCAATAAGTTCACTTATAGGGCCGCTGAAGATCCCTAGTTGTTAATGAATGTCGAAAAAGCGAAAGGAGATCGGCGGTATCCGGTTAAACAGTTTGTCACTGAAGTTGACCATGACCAAGTCCCCATTCCGAACATTCGCCGCGCCGACGAGCCGGTCGACGTTCGGATTCTGTTGTTGCTTGGTTCTGAGGGTCTTGAAAGGGACATTTTGCTTTGCATATTCCCGGTATCGCTTGGCCATGCCGACATAGCCTCCCTGATTGAAGTAGCAATGGCGAAGCTTACGGTCATAGCCAAAGGCGCCTTTAGACGCTTCCCACCGAGGTTGGAAAGACAGGAGTCCCGTTTCCTGGGGAAACAAGACATCGGCGTCGTCGGGAGTTTCGACAATGGACATCGCCGCAGCTCCGTTCCGCGGTTCAACGATTCCCGTCCAGGGCATACAGCGACCGTGGCCTCCATACGTAATAAGCGACCAATCCCAGATCGCCTTCAGTAATGCATTCACTCTAGAGTGAACGCATGGCATGGCTGCCTGGTGGAAACTTCTTATCGCTCTAAAATGTCAAAATCTCTGTTCGGTTGGGCGTCTTCTGCAATGTGCAGAGAGTTTTTGCCCATAGTAACGTCATTCAGATCGAAGTGGTCGTAGCGCCCTCACACGACCACCTCGACAGACTGGTCCGGAAGCAAATCGACGGTATGACCGGAGTCATCAATCCAATATGAGATTTCCGAAGTATGCACTTCCGGGTGTCCTCTAGCCCGCCAGCTTCGACCACTCGCGACGTTTTGAGATGCGGACGGATTTCGCGCAGAGCTTGATTTCTAGTATTTCGAAGCATCCCAAACGTCTGAATCCTGTCAGATCGTATCCATGTCATACGAAGAACCGGTCTCGTAACTATGGCGGGGCAAACAAGCAACACGACGCCAATCACTCCGCCCGCCACCCACACAAAAAACCTATCCGGAGACATAGAGCGGCTGATCCTCGGGCGGCCACTGGCCGAAGACGACCGTTTATGATTCACTCGACCGGCAGTACGAGTCTTACAAGCCGACAAATCGGATTTACACCTTTGGCTACGATTCGAACAGCCGCCTGACCACCCTTCAGTTGGGCATCGGCTCGGTCCGAGAATACTCGTTCGACGCCGAAGATCGTCTCACAACCCAGATTGAGTATATAGGAGCGAACCCCATCACAACGTTCATCGACTCCTACGATCCGGTCGATAACCGAATTGGGCGGATCGAAAATGGAGCCGTTTTTACTTGGACGTACGACGTCACCTACAGCTACGACGGCAACGATAACCGCCTGACCAGTCCCGAAATCGGAGCGCTGACGTTCTGGACGTACAATGCCGCCAACCAGTTGGTAACCGCCATTTCTGGCGGACTGACGACAACTAATACCTACAACCGGGACGGGTGTGAAACCCTCGTGCAAGAAGGAGGCGGCGCCGTCTACGCGATGGGCTACGACAACATGCTCCGCCTCAACTATCAGATCGCGACGAACACCTACGCGACGTACACTTACGATGCGGACGGCTGCAAGTGGTACGAGGACGCCTCGACCGGGCGCGCGACCGTAATCTGGGATGGAGACAGCTACCTGAGGAGTAAAAGCTAATGCCTACGACTTATTACTATTCAGTTGGCCATGAGATTATCGGGGAGCACACGCTCGGGCAGAGTCGTCTCGACTACCTGACTGACGCTCTCGGAGGCGTCGTTGCGACAGTCAACCAATCGCTGACCGTCGAAAGCACTGCCAGGTACAAGCCCTACCGGGCCGATCTCGCAACCACAGGCACGATGCCCATGTTCGGTTGGGGCGGAACACTGGGCTACAAGCGGACCGGAAGGCCTCACAGCGACGTATACGTCGGACGGAGATACCATGCTACTGTAGAAGGCCTATGGGCGACCCGAGCCCCGTCGTTGCCCCGGGAAAAAGCGTACACTTACGCTAAAGATTGTCCAAGCTTGCTGGTGGATCCAACTGGCACACAGGCTTGCTTACCTATATTTCCACTTTCGGTTCAGCCTGCTGGCAATATAACCTCCAAAGGCTGCGTCCCACCAAACTGGTGCTCGAAGTTTAGCGGGCAGGCAATTTGCGGACTGTATCAGCTGTCTGGTCGCCCCGGCGGAGATACAGCTCAAGGGACAGTAGTGTGTTGCGACGGCAATTCCACCCCATGTGCTTTTCTGCCACCAGGTTATTCGAAGCTGGCAAACGCCTGTACGATCGCCCACGAGCAGAACCATATTGACAACTCCCTTAGCGGAGGGTGCTCAGGATGTGGATTCGGCACTGCTGCTCTCTTCGATGAGACATCCAGCGGATCAAGTCTTGGTGAGTGCTATGCATATGAGAAAACCACCCAATGTATGTCAGATGGATGCAGTGGCGATCCGTCCTGCCTGAGCACAAACCACAAATATATCTGCAATGCGTGCAACATGGAGAAATCAAAATGTAAAGAACTTGGGCTTTCAACGCTCGGCATTCCGTCCGACGACACGAAGAAACTGTGCAAGCAACAATGCAACGTGACCTTGAGCTAACCATGGTCTTTCTCGCCTGTGCTTTTATCGTCGGACAAAACCGAGTGCCTACTCCAGACGAAGAACTCCTCGCCGCAATCAGGGACAATTCTGTGACAAGGTATCGGGCGGTCATAGGGCGAGGAGCAAACGTGTTCAATCCCGGAGGCCAAGACGCGGTCGTCTATGCCGCTCGGCGAAACTCAGATCGTGTGATTTCAAGCATCATTTTCAACCAGCGAAAAGTTGCAGGAATGTCTGTTTTTGTTGAACAAGAGCTAGGAAACGCGGCTGTCGTTGCATGTAGCCGAGGGCACGTTGCGATCTTAAGGGCGTTACTTGACGGAGGACTGAGCCCGTCCGCTATGGATAGTAAGACTCCGTACATTGTTTCAGCCGCAGTTGGGAATCATTTCGATTGCTTTCGACTCCTGCTTCAGAGAGGTGCATCGGCAACGGCAAGCGGTAGGGTTGGTTTTAACGCGATTGATGCCGCTTGGGCCAGCCCGTCTCCCAACTTTCTGAAGGAGCTTTCCGTAGATCATGAGAGTGCCAAAGGAATGAACCTGATGGGGCGGACACCTCTTTTCTATGCGGTCAGGATTGCCAATGGGACGTTGCGACACAGCCGGGTTGCAAGATTGATCGAGTTGGGATGCGACGCGTCAGCCGTCGACAAAATCGGACAAACCGCCATAAATAATGCGATGCACGATAGAGCGGTGATTCGCCTACTTTGTTCGCATGGCGCTGATGTCAACCGATTTGATGTGAACGGGTTGGCACCGATCCATTACGCAGCTAAGGTTGGGGACGAGTCTGCGTGGGTCTCGCTCGTACAATGCGGAGCGTGCGCCACGGCCAAGACGTCCGACGGACATACATCAATCGAAATTGCGCGATCGAACGGATTTACCCGGTTCGCAAATGACATTCAACAATTCTTGGAACGATCAAGTGGGGGTAAGGCTGCTCGTAGGCAGGCCAAGTGACCCGACGATTAATACGCGATATGGCAGCAGTATAAGAATTTCTGTAATAATATGGCCAAACAATGTTCTGGAGTTAAGAAATTCCCATCGACAAGATCGCCATGAGGATCTGCGGACCTGTTTCTGCAAGGGAAGGCAAGCAACCACTGGACAACTTGACGACGATATTAGATTAGGCCGAATCATATGGTAATTCCTCCAAACCTGCTGATCGAGATGGAGTCTGCGTGGGCAGGCCCTCCCCCCACGTTGCCTGCAAAGTGGTCGGACAAGTCGCAGCTTGAGCTTCACGACATTTTTATCGTGTTCAACCGAAAAAGGTGGCAAGATTTTAGTTGCGAGGACGATCCTGATTACTTTCACGCCCTAACCATGCTTCTCGGAGACTCGCCTGAAGCGGCGGGATACTATATAGCAAGCTATATGCGCTGCTATTTTTTAACAACTGGTAATGCGTTCTGCCGCATCGTCGATTCGATCACTCTATTTCTAGACGTCGCGATGGAAGATCCGGGGCGCAGTGGTCTCTCACTGCGTCGATGTCAAGTGATTAACAAATTCATTGAGATCGCATCCGAGCACTTCAAACGCGGGATTAACGCGGAGATCGGGAGAGGGTGGGGGGCAATGGTCGAAAGGCTTGAGCTAGAAAATAAATAGGGCTTGGACACGGGCATGCAACCCGCCAGTGGGCCGTCTGTCCTTGCAACGCGAACTCATTCTGTGGTGTCATGAATTCAACCTAAGCTAGGATCAGTTACAGATACCTACACGATCCCTTCCCTTCAATCCTACTTCCTTCCTGCCTACCTACACTCGTCGTGTCATTTCCGGTTGACACCTCCGGAGCACCCGACATAATGTGCTTTATGTCGGGTGCCTTCAGATTGGGCTGACCGGCGGGTTCGACCAACGACTTGCCCAACGGGCTGCAGAATCTAGTCGCTCTTGCCACTTGTCCGAGCACCGCCAACTAACCATGCGCATGCACTTGAGCCTCCTGTTCGGAAAGTCTGTAGCGCATACACAATCAAGCGGTTGTGTAATCACCGGAGGGTAAAACGCTCAGCCCCCATTGCAATGCCATCACCCATGCCGTATACTGAACCGTATGGTTCAGTATCGCCAAGCCCACTTCGATTCCTCGTTCGGTGCGCTTTCGGACGCCACTCGACGCGGCATTCTGGAGCAACTCGGGCGTGCGGACGCTTCGATCACAGCCCTTGCCGAGAGGTTTCACATGACCCTTACGGGAATGAAGAAACATGTAGGCGTCTTAGAGCAAGCCGGGCTCGTCAGCACAGAGAAGGTCGGGCGCGTGCGGACCTGCAAGCTCGGGCTGCGCGGACTGGAAGAAGAGGCGGCATGGCTTGAGGGGTATCGCCAACTCTGGGCGTCGCGCTTCGACGAGTTGGACATTGTTGTCGAGGAATTGAAACGGAAGGAGAAATCAAATGGACGTTAGTAGAGAAAATGAGACCACCCCCACGAAGAACCGCACGGACGTGGAGCGGAAGTCCGAGCTCGAACTCGTGGTCCGGCGAACCGTCAACGCGCCAGCGCGCCTCGTGTTTGAGGCGTGGACCAAGGCAGAACTTTTCCAGAGGTGGTGGGTGCCAAAATCTTTTGGGCTGACCCTGCTTTCCTGCGAAATGGACGTTCGCGTTGGGGGGCAGTATCGTTTGGTGTTTCCCCACGAAGATTCGACGATGGAGTTCTTCGGAACGTACCTCGAAGTGACGCCCCACTCGCGCCTCATTTGGACCAGCGAGGAGGGTGACGGCGGCAATACCATCACCACGGTGACCTTCGATGAATCCGCCGGCAAGACGCTGGTGGTACTCCACGATCTCTATCCCTCGAAGGAAGCGGTTGACACCGGATCTACGGGCGCGATGCCCGAGGCGCTCGACCAACTCGACGAGCTTCTCGCCAGCCTGGGATCAAGTACGGAGACAGAATGACGCTGCCAATCCATCAAACAATCGCTTCAGGGGGGCGTTCGGCAGTGCGGATGGCAGCTCTCCTATTAATGGCGCTCGTTATGACTGGCGCGTCGGCGCAGAAGAAGCCTGCGACGGGTTACGCGCCAGTCAATGGACTCAAGATGTACTACGAAGTCCACGGCAGCGGCCAACCGGTGGTGTTGCTTCACGGCGCGTTCATGACCATCACCAGCAACTGGGACGGGTGGATCGGCGAGCTCTCCAAAACGCGGAAGGTCATTGCCGTCGAAATGCAGGGTCACGGCCGGACGGCGGATATCCCGCGAGATTTCAACTCTGAGAACCTCGCCGACGACGTGGCCGCGCTGCTCAACTATCTCGCTATCCCGAGAGCGGACCTTATCGGCTATAGCATGGGCGGAGAAGTGGCGATGCAATGTGCGATCCGCCATCCGGACAAAGTGGGAAAGGCAGTCATCATTTCGTCCACGTTCCGCAGCGACGGCATGGTCTCGGGAGCGCTCGAATCTATCTCGAAACTTACAGCCGACGCCTTCAAAGGCTCGCCCATTGAAACCGAGTACAAGAAGCTGAGTCCGACTCCGGACTACTTTCCGATATTTGTTCAGCGCATCGTCGCCACGGCCTCCAAACCGTACGACTTCGGAGCCGACAAACTTAAGGCCACCACGGCGCCCATGTTTTTCATCCACGGCGACGCTGACGGCGTTCGACTCGCGCACGTCGCGGAGATGTTTCGCCTAAAGGGTGGCGAGACCCACGGCGACATGGGGCCGCGCTCCGCGTCGCGATTGGCCATTTTGCCCAACACCACCCACGTGACACTGATGCAGCGCATGGCCATCATCGTCCCAATGGTGAACGACTTTCTCGACGCCAATCCGTAGCCGTGCTACGGCTCGCGCCGTTTACCGAACGCGAAATTCGTACCGCAGACAACCCAACCGTCCGGCTGACCTTAACTGCTCCGACGAAAGTTCCTCCTCCTGCTTCGAGCCGCTTACCTGAAAGCAGTAGAGAACGATCAGTCGTCATGTGTTGGGAAGAGCGGCGCCCCCGGCTCCCCAAAACTTTGACCGCATTCGGGGCTTTGTCAAGGCGGAGCAATAAACATTGATGGTACACAGTGCTAGAGCCAGCCCGTCTAAGTGGAGAAGACGTCCGGCGCGAAGACTGAGCAGGCAAGAACTGATGAGACTGCTCGATCATGCCCGCACGGGCGATCTTATCGTTGGGTCCTTGGTTCAACACATGTGCCTGATCGTGTGAGGGGAATATCCCACAAGGATTTGTGGTGGTCAACCAGATTTGCTCTGCATTTTTCATGAGAGGCCTTGTCAGTCAATCCAAGGGAAAGAGGCAAAGCTCCCGCTCTCCTTGAATCGCGCAAAGGAAATGCGCCTTGCCAGAACGATAACGACGCCCAAATGGGTTTGGAGATTCGCCCGACAAGCATCTCTGAACGGCTTGCAAGTGCGAGACCAGATTGTTTGAACAGAACTCGTCAAGAGTCTAATAGAGCGGTCAAGTTAGACTTCGACCGCGCCATTGAAATAAACGGCAATCGTTCCGGCATTAACCAGGCGGGCCATCATCGCCGTCACGTTATTGGCGGGAGCGCAAGTGCCGTCCGTCTATTCGACGTCCTGACCGCTGGGTCACGCTCGCCTGGCCATCGAAGAGCGCCATACGCCGGTTGAGACGAACCAGTGACTCGCAATTCGGCAGCAAGCTGCCACGTGTGGCTGATTCCCTGCCGCCGGATGTCGAGAACTTCCAACGGCAGGATGCTTTAAGCTCGGTTCTCTAACGCGATCTGGATTAAGCAAGGTGATTATCGAGGTCTCCCCAGATGGTTTGTAGATACTCCAACTGGCCTACGTGGTCGGCCAAGTGTTCACTCCCCATGTCTACCCAAAACGCCATCGGGATAGGACCGAACGGGCTATTGGGCGCTGAACTCGATTTTCGACCGTTCACCGTTTCGAGGGCTTTGCGGAGTTCCGCCGTCGTCTCGGTTACGAGTGCGACCGCGCCTTCTCGGGTGGCAATTTTCTCTTCGGCCTCGTAGAGGCTCTTAAAATACTCCTCTGGTAAAGGCATGGGTACGGGCATGGATTCAGTGATGATGTTTGCAAAGAACCGGCTCACCAAGGCGCAATGCGCCACGATGCGGAGAGACGATTTTGCGGTTGGCGACGGTGTCCACGTGAGTCTGTCGTCAGGCACATAGGAGAAGAGATGGATCAGGCGTTCGCTAAAGCGCTCGATACGAGCAGAGGCGGTTGCCACGGCTTCTGAAGTTGACTCGATAGTTTGTTGCATGGGACTTCCTATTGATTAGATATTCTGTTACGACTAGACATGGGCTCTGGGATCTTTCAACTCCCGGCCATATTGGATGAAAACCAACCTCCAAAACGGTCAGAGGTTGACAGGGCGGCGATCGTAGAGATCTGCCGAATGTTGCGATGACGAAGAGTGTCACTCAGGGTCTAGGGGCCGCGAATCTGACGGCCACGGGCTGAGTCGCAAACGAAAAAAGGGTGCGTGTGGAAGCCCGAGTTTTGCCACACGAGCTCTAGCAAACCCCAGATAAGCGATCGCGACGGTCGCCGACATTACGAACCCAATTGCGAATGCAAGCCAGAACGAAGTCGAATCCTGCCAGACCTTATAGAACAGGCAAACGCCCGAGCCGCATAAAACCAGTGCCTTGACCCATGGTCTGGCGTTTAAGCCAAACAGCAATGCAGCCAGTAACCAGAAGGCAGCGGTTAGAGGCCATTTGATCTGGTCCCACCGGTCAAAGCCGATCCCTAGAGCCGAGAGCCCCCAAGCCCAAGCGGCCAAACAAAGTGGGCACTTTGGCACGAGAAGGGCGATTGCCGCCGAACCGGCGCCCAGTCCGGTTCGGCCAACTCCAAATAATCGCCGGGATTTTGAAACGCACCGAATGCACATATCGCTTCTCCTTGACTTAGTCGTTGCGCCCCTTGGCGGTGAGGTCGATGAAGTTGTACGCCCCCATCAGCAAGTCCAAGCCCCGCTCATAGGTGGAATAGGTTCGATAGATCTCACCCTTTTCGTTCTTGTAAAACGCGCTGAGGCCAGGTTGGTCTTCGCCCTTCAGCTTTTGCATCTTGAAGTTATAGTAAACGTCTCCCCGATCGAGGTCCTCCCTGCGGAACGACACGCCGAAATCGAAATTGAATGAGGTTCCGTCCGAAGAGAGCCACCGGAACGTCCAGCCCTTCTGCTCCTTGAAATCGATAAAGTGACCGAGGGGGGCTCTGGATACTGCGGCGAAGGCAATGTCGTCACGCTCGAAGTGCTGACGGGCAGCATCGATGTGATCCATGACGAACGAACATCCTGAGCAGGCCTTTTCGTCCTTTGGACCCCACATTGCGTGGTAGATAAGCAGTTGACTCTTTCCATCGAAGAGCTCCGATAGCTTGACGTCGCCGTCCGGACCGTGAAAAGTGTAGTCCTCTTCGACCTTTGTCCAGGGTAAGGCACGTCTCTGCCGTGCGACCTCGTCCCGCATCCTCGTGAGTTCTTTTTCTTTGACGAGCAGTTGTGCGCTTGCGGCCAGCCAAGGGTCGAGTTCCAGAACAGAATGTTCGTTTAAGGCGAGGGTTGCATTGTCTTCGATCATCATTGTTTCTCCTTTCGATCTGGTTTCTTGAACCGATGAGATACTATGGGCGCCAGGTATCGAAACGTGGGAGTTACAAATGTGACGGGATTCCGATGGACTCAGTGATCGCCGCCGCGGCGCGGGCGCTTGCTGCAGGCGATCCCCTTGGCGCTTTGAAGCGGGTCGCCTTACGTGAGGACGCGCCTGGACTCGCGCTTCGGGGTATTGCGATGGCGCAACTGGGGGATTTCGTTCGAGCAAAGGCTCTCCTTAGAAGCGCAGCGCGCGCATTCGGTCCGAATGAGGCAGTGGCACGGGCGAGATGCGTCGTTGCCGAAACCGAAATTGCGCTGGCCTCTCGCGACTTGGGTTGGTCAGCTAAGGCACTTGATGCAGCAAGGGCAACCCTCGAAAAACATGGCGACTACGTGAACGCCGCCTATGCTCGGTACCTAGAAGTACGGCGGCTCCTCCTGATTGGGCGCCTTGACGCTGCCGAGGGCGGGTTATCCGAACTGGACCCCACGCCCTTGCCGCCAGCCTACCGGGCAGCCCACGAATTGGTGGTTGCTGGGATTGCAATTCGACGCTTGCAGACGAAGGTAGCCCGCGATGCGCTTGCTCGGGCAGAGCTTGCAGCCCACCAGGCAGGAATTCCTTCGCTGTCGGCGGAGGTACACAATGCACTCCTCGTCCTAAATACTCCCGCTGCGCGCCTGATTCAGGAGGGTGAGGAGCGATTACTCTTGCTCGACGAGGTCGAATCACTCCTTGCTTCCAGCACCCTCGCGGTGGACGCCTGCCGGAATGTGGTTTGTGACGAAAGAAGGGTGGTGTCTTTGGCAAAGCGGCCGGTCTTGTTCGAGCTAGTCAAGGCACTTGGTGAAGCTTGGCCGGGAGACGTTACGAGAGACGCGCTAGTAGAGCGCGTATTCGGATGGAAATTCGCCGATGATACTTATCGCCCACTGTTGCGCGTCGAGATAGCCCGCTTGCGCACTGAGATCCGGGACCTTGCCGAGGTTTGCGCGACAAAGCGTGGTTTTGCACTGGCGCCGCGCGATGGCCGCAAGGTGATCGTTCTGGCGCGCCCCGTGGAAGAAGAGAATGCGGCGGTGCTCGCTTTCCTCTCCGATGGTGAATCTTGGTCGAGTTCTGCGCTGGCCCTAGCAATGGGAACGAGTCAGCGAACCGTGCAAAGAGCGCTCGACACGCTGGCCGCGTCAGGAAAGGTGCAGTGGTTTGGTCACGGCCGGGCTCGCCGCTGGGTAGCGCGACCTATACCTGGATTCACGACAACGTTGTTGCTCCCAACTCCGGTGCCAATGTGAATACAATGTGGGAATGATTCAATCCACCGCCGAGATCATTCGCGAGTACGGGCCCTTTTCAGGCGTCGACTGTGTCAATGGGGTCACATTTGACGGCGAAAACGCCTGGATTGCTGCCGACGACAAGCTCGTGGCATTCGATCCGGCGAGCGGGAACGCCGTTCACTCGATCGATGTTGCCGCGCATGCTGGAACGGCTTTCGACGGAAAGCACTTGTATCAGCTCGATGAGGGTCAAATCCAAAAGATTGATCCAAAAACGGGGAGTGTGCTCGCAACGATCCCTGCGCCTGGCCACGGCGGCGACTCTGGGCTCGCGTGGGCCGAAGGGACCCTTTGGGTAGGACAATACAAGGATCGAAAGATCTGTCAAATCGACCCCCTAACGGGAGCGATCCTCCGTACGATCGAATCCAATCGCTTCGTCACTGGCGTTACCGGGTAGACGGGGAACTCTGGCACGGCACCTGGGAGGGGGACGAGTGCGAATTGAGGCAGGTCGATCCTGGAACGGGCGAGGTTCGCGAGATCCTCACCTTGCCGCCGGACGTCGACGTTTCGGGCCTTGAGTCCAATGGCGACGACTTATTCTTCTGCGGTGGCGCAGGCAGCGGCAAAGTGAGAACCGTCCGTCGGCCCAAGCGAAGTTCCACCTAGAATCTGACACTTGCCTTACCCACATCTGGCCGGTGACCTAACAACGAGCTTGCCTTTCGGACACGCAGTCCCATACGCGATCACATCCGCCCTGACCACAGAGCGACAGTAGCAGTTAACCTCGGATCGAACGACAAGGGTTAGAGAGCGCCATGTGATCTAAACTGCCCACGGAGTAGCAGATTGTCTTCAGATTTGTTGGCGATGCTTCGTACGATTCGGACTCCCCACAGTTCGCCTTTCCATGGTCGCGCCCCCCGTTGCCAGTCTCCACCATCCAACCAGACGCAACGTGATCGTAGTTGAAGCCGTTTTCTCAGGGTGCACTCGAATCAGTTAAATGACCTCGACGAATTGCGAGCCAAGTTTTTGGCCACGAGCACGGTTTCGATGCCCATTGCGGGAATTCTGTTTTGGTTTTGTTCTTTAGTGGCTAGCAGGCTTCTTACTGCTCATCAACTGGCATTGTTTGTCGGATTCGGCAGCGGTAGTTTGTTTCCTCTGGGTCTCCTGATCGACCGAATGCGGGGCCGTACGGAGATGGCTGATCCGAACAGCCCCATAACAGTCATGTTCCTGCAAAGCCTCGGATCTATCGTGATGATGTGGCCGCTGATCATCTTTGCCGGAAGCGTCGCACCGGCCCTCGTCGTTCTTGGCGGCGCGGTACTGATGGGACTGGTGTGGATTCCGTATGGCTGGGCAGCCAACGACCCGACAGGGCTTCGTCACGCGATCGCGAGGACAGTTGGATGTTACGTCGCATTCTTGTTTTTCCCGGTGTCGTGGAGACTTACGGCAATCTGCGCTGTACCCCTCGTCTGCTACGGCTATTCGCTTGTCACCATGAAACGCCCGAATCCGAAGCCTAAGCCTGCTTGACACGGACATCGCTCGGGACCTGATTGGTGAAGATGGAGATCGCAGAGCCACCCAACCGGGAAATCTGTTTCCGGGGTGGTTGGTGATCCGTTGCAGCTTGCCAGAGACCGGGGTTGTGAGAGCCGACTGATGCGGAGTCAACCTAAAGCGACAGACTCCGAGTCAGGGCTGGTTGGATACGAATAGATGCTCTCCAGATCCCACCTCATGACGGCCTCCGTCCTTACCCGGGACGATGACGGTCGCGGTGGTGTTCGCTGGGATGGTCACATCTAAGGTCATTCGTTTTCCTAACAGCTTCCAAGCGCTAAGGATACGCCCGTAAGGAGAATCGAAGTGGGCCTTGACCCAGGTCAGGTTGCCAAGGACCTGAGGCTTAATCATGATGTGCTTGAACCCGCCGAGTACAGGGTCGTAGTTGATTCCGGCGAGCGTCTGGTAGAACCAGGCGTCCAGATTCCCGGCCTGAATGAGGAGGTCTTCACTGTTCATTCCCGGGTCGCGCGTGTCGTAGTCCCACCGTTCCCAGATTGTGGTGGCGCCCTTTGAGAGCATATAACCCCAACTAGGTCGCGTCGTCTGAGTCGCGATCGTCCACGCTACCTCCGGATGCCCTACTTCGGTCAGGGTTTGCATAAGCCACTGCATTCCGATCAGCCCCACGGTCAAATGGCCACCGTGCTTGACCATTACGTCGTCAACGAGGTGCGCGACAAGCGTGTCCCGACTCTCATCAGGCGCCAGCCCGAACTTCAGGGCGAGAACATAGCCGCACTGCGTCTCCCCCAAGTAGGTCCCGCGCAGCTTATCGAAGAACTTCCGATTGAACGCCGCTTTCAGCTTATCGGCCCATTCGGAGAACTCGCGCTCTTCGGATGTCCGATTGCCGAGTTTTGCCAGCCGAGCGACAATACGGCAATTGTTGTATTGATAGGCGGTCGAGATCAGTTCCCGAGGGGTCGCTCCGTTGTCGGCCGCCTTGCCGTCGATAGTTGATGCGTCGCACCAGTCGCCGTAGCTTGTGGCGGATAATGTGCCGTCCGGAAGCTCGTACCTCCGCATGGCCCGGACCCACGTTTTCATGGCGTCGAAATGCGACTGCCCGACTCGTAGGTCGCTGTAGAAATTCGACATCCAATCGGGAATGACCGTAAAGACGCTTGGCCACTCCACGCCAGCCCCCATGTTCCAATACATCGCTACGTCCGGCAGAGAACCGTCCGCCCGCTGCGAGGTCTCGATATCATCCATCCACTTCCGGTAGAACGATGAAACGTCGAAGTTGAACGCCTCACTTTCGGCATCCTTGGCGGGGTCCCCAGTCCAAGCTTGGCGTTCGTCCCGGTCTGGGTCGAGAGGAGCGCTACGCAGAAAGCTCCTCATTCCCCAACGTATCGCGGAATGGATCCGATTGATCAGATCATTCGAGCATTGAAAGTCGCCTGCAGGATGCACATCGGTGTGGATGACCAGCCCTTCAAAGTCGTCCTTGGTGGGCTGACCGGGAAACCCGATGACCTGAATGCGTCGATATCCTTGGCCGCGAAAACGTGGACTCCAAACTTCTACTCCAGCGCCCTTAAAGGTGTAACGGTCTGTGCTGAGCGCGGAACGATTGTCCGCCGTTTTTAACCCGCCGCTTGGTGTGACGTTGTACGCGCAAACCATGCGCATCTGCCTACCGCGCATCCCAGAAGCCTTGAACCGCACCGTACCGTAGAAGTTCTGGCCCATGTCCACCAGGTAGGATCCGGTGCCAGTCGGAATGACAGAGATCGGCTGCACTACTTGCGTGACCCGCATCGGTTCGATCATCTGCGCGCGCATCACTTTGGATGGCGCGACGACAACCTGCGCGGCACGCCAATTGGCTCCCGTCGGGAAAAAGGGGCGATCCCACCCTGGCATTTCGAGCCGAGCGTCATATTCCTCGCCGTCATATTCGTTGTTCGCGCGGATCGGCCCATGAGTTGTCATCTGCCAGTTCGCATCGCTAACGACCGTTTCCTTGGCGCCATCGCGGTACTCGATTTCCAATTGAAAGAGCAGCTTCGGGAAGCCAAACGTTGAGGATGCGATTGGGACGGCAAGTCGTGGCGCGTAGAACCTCCCGTTGCCAAGGATGACGCCGACGGCATTTCGACCTGAACGCAGTTGCTCCGTCACGTCGAACGTCACGTAATAGTCCGTCTTCGAATAATCCGAGAGTACGGGATCCATCACGTGGTCCGACACTTTCGCACCATTTAAGAACAGGTCGAAGAATCCGAGCCCGCATACGTAGGCGGTAGCGTGAGCGACCCTCTTCGCAACATAAAATTCGCGTCGCAGATAGCGGGCTGGCAGCGGACCATGATTCAATGCTTCGGGGTTCCACGGACCACCCCCAAACTTGGCCAGCTCTTTGCTTTTTGTCCATGAAATGGAGTCGGTACTCGCTTCCCACCGCTTATCGGAAACAACGTCGATGGCAGCGCCTTTCGCGAACTCCACGTGCAATTGTGCGATGACTCCCGCCGGGTTGGGAGCATCACCCACGTTGGTAGCCTTGATCTCCACTGTGTTGCGTCCTGGATGCAGGTACTTCGCCACATTCAGGTTCCCGGGCTTCATCCAATTGTCCCCCGTGCCTACCCTCCGGCCATTCATCCAAAGCTCATATTGATCGTCAATTGCAAGTGCGAACCAAGCTTGGGTTACTTTTTGGGCTGCGCTCAAGGTGACGAACCGGCGAAAGTAGCGAGTGGCAACCGGGGCGCTCAGGGACGGGTTTCCTTCCGGATACCAAATCCAATTGGAGTGCGCAAAAACTTGCCCGGAATCCTCGTCCCGCCCTATCCAACGGGCTATCCAATCCGAAGGCTTGAGCAGACCCATCGTCCAAGCGGCATGATCGCTCCAAGGCGACGTCCTTCTGGCTTCGTCCCAGATCCGCACTTTCCAATAGCAGCGCATTCGTGACCGAAGCCGCTTCCCTTTGTACGCGATTTGCAGGCTCTGGCCAGACTGCACGAGCCCAGAGTTCCATAGATCGCCATCGTTCTCTTGCAATAGATTGAGCGAGGAAGCAACCAGAATCTGGAACGCGGTTTGCATCGCGCCGCGTCTCGAAGACGAATCAGTCCAACTCAACTGTGGTCTCAAGTCGTCGATCCCAAGTGGATTCACAAGGCTGTCGCAGCGCAATTGGGTCAGCGACCCCGCCGGTGCACTCGCCAATAGACTGAGAACGGCACACGCCACACTGAGCATGGGTCCATGCTACCCACGGTCTTGCGATCTTGCCTGACCGATCGAGGGATACGAAACCAATCCGCACCTAATGGCCTGGCACATCAGGAGCCCTCACCTTTCGACTTGAGCGCATCGCATATCGCCTTGAGATCAGGCCGGTCAGTTTCAACCCGACGGTACGAGGCATAACGGCGCTCCGGCGGAATGAGATTGGCTACGGGCCAGAGTTCTTGAACACGATGCTCGGAAAGGGCTTTCCGGCATAGGTACTCGGGCACGATGCTTAGGCCGATCCCCATCTCCACAGCCGCGACCACGGAGAGTATGTCGGGTACGACCAGGGCCGATTTGGCTGCGAATCGGACTCCCAAAGACTGTTGCCAGAATCTCCGGGTGGTTGGTCGCTCTTCGCTGTAGCTGACCCATGGCTTCGTGTTTAGCCAGGCCCCAAGGTCGTTGAGCGATAAATTCGCTGGCGGCAATTCGCACCCATCGGCGCCAATCAGGACAAAGTGCTCGTCGGCAATGACGTGAAACTGGATCGATCGGCTTACCGGCTTAGAGACGGTTGCTAAAAGATCCAACCCTCCGGAATGTAACCCCTCGAACAGATCGCGATCGGGTCCGAGTGTCACGGAAAGACTCAGTCCCAGGGTTCCGATCCTCTCTAAGGCGACGCCGTGAAAGTACTCAGGGGAGGCACCGAAACGAATGACCCGGCTTGGCAGTTGATTTCCGAGCAACCCAAGTCCGACCCGCTCCAAGCAGTCGACCGCTTCAAAGATCTCCTGATAAAGTGCCTTTCCCCGCTCGGTCGGGATCATGCCACGAGATGTCCGCTCGAATAATCGAAAACCCACTACCCCCTCGAGACCTAATAGTTGCTGGCTGAGAGCCGACTGTGTGATACGACGTTGCCGGGATGCGTTGGAAACGCTGCCTGCTCGATAAATCGAAGCAAACGTACTGAGCCACTCAAGAGAGATCATAAGTTTTCCTAATAGTGATTATCAGTATTATGAATATTTTACTGGCCCAAATTCGGGACAGAATAGTGTCTATGGAAACCCCCATTCCCGTTACGGATAGTCGCGAGCAGTTCGACAAACAGGCAGATCTTTATGCGGTGAGTACCGTTCACCGCCATGGCCCCAGTCTGCCGATTCTCGTGGAGTATGCCGCCCCCCTACCTTCGGACCGCGTCTTGGACGTTGCGACGGGTACTGGTAATGCCGCTTTCACCCTGGCTCCTCATGTCGCCGAGGTTGTTGGACTAGACGTTTCCGAGAGGATGCTCGAACAAGCTCAGACACGGGCTAACGACGAGCAGATCGGCAATATCCATTTTAAGGTCGGGGATGCCGAGAGAATCCCATTCGAAGAAGGGCGATTTTCAATGGTCATTTCCCGACACGCACCCCACCACTTTCGGAATGCTGATCGATTCGTTCAGGAAGTCCGGCGTGTACTCACTTCAAACGGCAGGTTCATTTTAGCGGACCAAATCTCAACAACCAAGAAAGTACAACCTTGGAATGAAGTTTGGCAGAGGACCCGAGATACTTCACACTTTTGTCAGCGAACGGTTGAGGAGTGGCAAGCCATAGCGCATGCGGCGGGTTTTCGATGGATCCGGCATTCGCTCGTCGGGTATCGCATGGAGTTTGCGTGGTGGGTACGACAAGCAGGAGTCTCGGAGTCTGACATTGCTCGCCTTCGAGAGCACGCAAGGTCCGCCTCCGAAGAAGTGCGTGAGAGTGCTCGACTTGAGTTCGATGGAGACGACGTGGTTGCCTTCACTGACCAAATGATGGTCGCTCGGATGGAACCGATCGCCAGTTAGCCGCCGTTCGTCAAGACAACAGACTGGGACCCCGGCCTAAATCTCTCGTCGCGAACTCAGGTGTACGATAGACCCGCTTTGGGACCAGGTTCCATGTGAACGCAACCTTTCCGGACAACCGTCTCACAGGTGAATTGTTCGCTTTGTCGGAGAACCACATTGTACAAAGGAAAGGTTCCAGTTCTGTTTGCAGCCGGTTTTTGTTGTGCCTCCTGTGGAGGTGGAGCCGCGTTGCTGCCGAATCCAAAAGCAGGAAACTACGTAGGAATGTTCACCGATCAAAACGGTTCGGTTGGCCGATTTCAACTTACAATTGGAACGTGGAGCGACGTGCATGGAGTCTTTTACACGGCGATCAACAAGTACATGAACTTTGACGGAAGTATCGACCGGGATGGCGTGGGCGCCCTCAGATACTTGAACGGCACGGAATACGTTGACGAAGTCGCAGGAATCCAACTCGGACCCATCGGCCAGCCAACAACCACGCTTAACATAACGCCGGTAAACAACAAGAATCCTAGTGCCGTCGCGGTGCTCCTCGTAAACCCAAGTGGACCTTACGGCAACCCGAATCCATTTACGGGCAACTACGCCGGAACCATTCTGGATACGACAATCAATAAAGCTGAAGTCCTTGCTATTAACGTCAGCGGTTCAGGCACGGTTTCAGGAACCGAAATCATTGACAACAACGGAACTCCGGTGGCCACGCCCATTTCTGGAACTGTATCGTCGACTGGGTGGATTTCCTATGTTTTGAAGGCAAATCAAGTGTCTATTTTCGGAACGATTTATGGGGGTAACCCAGTCGCCGGTCCCGTCCAACTGAGTACCGGAGACGATGCAACCTTGTCCTTATCCACGGTAGCGGCCTTGCTCTTTCTTCCCACTCCCAATTGAAGACCCGACGCAAGGAAATTCCGTCATAAATTGGCCGCATTTTCGCGGTCAAACTCGGGCGCTGAGGTCTTGGGTCGTTACCTCCCGGGCGGGCAAGAGGTTTATCGATGGGCTGGCAGATGCTGCCCGTTGCAGCCATCGTCAGATGAGGGCAGTCGATTCTGAGAGGCAGTTCCACCGGATGACCATTCGAAGATTTGGCCCTATCCCTTTCCATTGGAGATTCTTTATGGTTTCCCAGCCAATTCCTGAGGACCATCCACCGGCTGTTCATTCGACGTCGACACGCTGTGCGTGACTTGAATCCCATGCAAACACAGCAGCAACATCCCCAAGCCCACCCATTGGCCGACGTTCATGGACTGGCCGCCAAAACTCAGTCCTAGAACCAGTGCACTGATCGGATAGGCGAGTTCCGCCAGGGTCGCCAGAGATGCGGGGGTGTTGTTTAGCCCGATGTAGTAAAGCGTCATGCCCAGCGCGTCAGGGAGGATCACGATGAGCAGGAGGGGCCAGAGGTTGCTCCAATGGGAGTTGGACGAGGCGATCGAACCATTGGCAAGATGCCTCACGTTAAGCGCCAGCAAGAGCGGAAGTGCCAACACAAACCGCCAGCCCGTGACGACCGAAGGGCGAGTGTGGCGTAACGAGATACGGCCAACAACCGTGCAGGCGCCCCAGATGCCGGCGGCCCCAATCGCATAGACCGTCGGCCAAGCCGCGCCTGATCCGATGACGTCGCTTAGACTCCGAAAACCAAAGGAAATCAAGTAAGCCGCAACCATCGCAAGCCCAAAGAAGCCCCAAAACAATGCGCTTCGCCTTTCCTTGAGGACCACTCCTGCCAACCCTACCGCGATAGGAGATTGGAGCTTCTGGAGCAGAGTCGCGGTCAGCGCATGGCCGTTGGAATAGGCTGCAGTGAGCATAATCGTCGCAATCGCCGAACCTCCCCAGGCGAGGAAGAGAAGGCCAACCCATTCACCGCGCCTAAGTCTCCCAGATTCTTCGCGGAATCGAAACAGGGTCGGGACAAATATCAGGGTCAATAAAACGTGCTCTCCCAGCACGATCTCCGCCGGGTGCATCCCACCATTCAAGAGCCTGGGCCGCAAGAGAAGGTCGGTCCCCCAGAGCGCCGCCCCGACTGCCACCGTGGGCCAAGCGAATTTGCGGGCTCGGCTGATCGGGTCTGGCTTTGGCTCGGTCATGTTCGTGGGCTTTGGATTTCTAATCATTGTGAAGCCCAAATGGGCTCAAAGAGAATCATTAAGCTAAGGATTGACGCCATACCGATTACTTGGTACCATACCAACTACTCGGTATGGAGGTTTTGATTGGCCATCGCGCAGCATCACGAATCAAGAGGAAAAATACTGGCATCGGCTCTTCACGCCATTCGATCCAAGGGCTATGCGGCCACAACGGTCGATGACATTTGCGGCGAAGCAGGAGTGACGAAGGGCAGCTTCTTTCACCATTTCAAAAGCAAAGATGAGATGGCCGTTGGGGCAGTCGAGTATTGGAACTCGATGACGGAGGCGTTCTTTGCATCTGCGCCCTATCAGGATGCCGCCGACCCGTTGGAACGGCTGTTGGGATACATCGACTTTCGAAATCAAATTATTCAAGGCGATACGGCTGATTTTACGTGCCTTCTAGGAACCCTTGTGCAAGAAACCTACGGAAGTCACGAGGAAATTCGGAAGGCCTGTGAGGTTGGAATGACGACCCACATCGAGAAGCTCACTCTGGTCATCGAGTCAGCAAAGGCCAAGTATGCGTCGGATGCAACTTGGAGCCCAACGAGCGTCGCCTTTCTAATCCAAGCGGTGCTGCAGGGTTCTTTCATACTAACCAAGGCCACCCAGAACCCGGAAGTGATTCGAGAAAGCCTGGACCATATCAAACGATATCTGATTTCGCTGTTCGATGGACACGAGTCAACCTATTTGGAGCTCAAAGGATAAACATGGAAAAAGACCCGACTATCAATTCGACCGCCTCGGCATGGCCCTCCGGAATTGCCGCAATCACTCTGATCGTCGACGATCTGGAGGCATCGAGACAATTCTATCTGAGTGCCTTTAGCCTCCCGATCGTGTTTGAAGACGATGATTGCGCCGTTTTCAAGTTCGAAAACACACTTGTGAACCTGCTTAAGGCTTCGGCAGGAGTAGAACTCTTGGCGCCTGCGGAGGTTGCCAGTCGGGAAGCCGGCTCCCGCATTGTCTTTACCATCAGCGTGAAAAATGTCGACGAAACCTGTGGGGAATTAGCATTGCGGGGTGTGACCTTACTTAACGGGCCCATGGACCGCCCCTGGGGTATCCGCAGCGCGAGTTTCGTCGACCCAGGAGGCTATGTCTGGGAAATCTCTTCTCCCTTGGTCTAGAGACAAGGAAGGGAGAAGAAGGCATGGAACCGCACAAAATCGTCACGGAACAAGAGTGGATTCAAGCTAGGCAGGATCTGCGAAGCGTGAGAAAGAGTTGACCCGGGCACTTGACGAATTCAGTCGAATGCGACGGAAACAGCCATGGCCTCGGGTCGAGAAGGAATCTCTCTTTGACGATCCTGGGGGCAAACAGACTCTCTCGAAACTGTTCGGTCGAAACAGCCAGCTCGTCGTTAACCATTTTTTGTTTGGCCCGAACTGGGAGGAAGGACGCGTCGGCTGCTCGTACTTGGTCGACCACATCGATGGCCTAAACTTCCACCTAGTGGATCACGACGTGGCGGTAGTCGTAGTGTCGCGTGCATCCTTCGACAAATTGGAAGCGTTCAAAGCACGGATAGGGGGCGTTTCAAGTAGGTGTCCACTAGCAGGAGCGATTTCCATTACGACTACCATGCCACCTAGGCGATGGACCAACTGGATGGCGGCAATGTCGTTCACAACAATAAGATGCAGAAACTGAATTCTGAGGAACAGCCCAGATTAAGTGTGTTCTAGGCCCTTCATACTGCGAACGAGATCATGACATTCTGCTCGACACCCATAACTCCGAGGACCTAACGCTAAAAGGTAGGGATGAGGAAACAGGCAGGAGTTTGGCCTTTCACGATAAGTACGTGGACTAACCGGCCCGTCGCCCCGGAAATGGAAGGCCCTACCGAAGACACTTGACCTGGAGTGCGCTCCAGGTTTGTACACTGTCATACATGGATGAAGGTTTCACGATTCACGAGACGGCCGAGCAGGTTGGGCTGAGCATCGACGCCCTACGGTATTACGAGAGAGCCGGACTTTTAGCCCATGTCGGTCGCACAATGGGAGGCCAGCGGAGATACGACGCCGCGAACTTGAATGTGATTCAATTCGTGACGAAGATGCGCGCCACGGGTATGCCGATCCGCCGAATTCGAGAGTACATGAAGGCGCCCGTAATGCCTGACGGCACGTCGCCTGAGCGGGGGGCCATTCTCGTCCAGCACCAGGAGTCGATCCTCGAAAGACTCCAGGAGCTCAATGAAGCTTTGGCACTAATCGAGAGGAAAATCAAACGGTACAACGCAGACCAAATCGGCTTTTGCCCCGAAGGTCCGATCCAAATTCCCGATCGTGAAACGGTTAGCAAATAAGGATAGGCAATGAACGAACAACATTCCCAAAACTCGCGAGTCGCCTTGGTCACTGGAGCCAACAAGGGCATCGGATACGAAGTTGCTCGCAAGTTGGCCGAAAACGGATTGACCGTTTTCCTGGGCTCGCGGGATGCTGCACGAGGTGAGGAGGCGGCCAAAACTCTCGCGTCTGAGAACCTCGATGTTCACCCCTTAATCTTGGATCTCTCCCGCCCCAACACGATACAGGCTGCGGCGGTACTCATTGGCGCCGCCTTCCAGCGGCTCGATATTCTCGTTAACAACGCCGGCATTAACGACCCTGACGACGGCTCGCCAGGCGTAGCCGACCTTGCCGCAATGCGTCGAGTGTTCGAAACAAACTTCTTCGGAACCGTCTTGGTCACCAAGGTGATGCTTCCGCTGATTCGAAACTCGACGTCTGGGAGGATCGTCAATGTGTCGAGTGGCCTCGGGTCGCTCAACTTTATGTCCGGCCTCGGAAACGGGTCCACCGCGGTTGGAGATCTGCTCGGTTATAGCGCTTCCAAAGCGGCCCTGAACATGTTCACCATTCAACTTGCGCGAGAACTCAAGGATGATGGAATCTTGGTGAACTCAGCCGCCCCCGGATACACTGCGACGGATTTGAATAACCACCAAGGGCGCCAGACCGTTCAAGAAGGAGCAAGAGTTCCAGTTCAACTGGCGCTACTTCCTCAGGAAGGCCCCACAGGCGGCTTCTTCGACGTCCACGGCAGCCGGCCTTGGTAGGTTTTTGCCGAATGCGTGCCTTCGACCACAAGTTGAAAGTGCCTAACCTGCAATAGCATTCAACTCCTTGATCACTTCGTCAGGCAGGTCAAGGCCGGCGCCCGCGACGTTCTCTCTCAGGTGTTCCAATGAAGATGTGCCAGGAATGAGCAGAATGTTTGGAGCGCGTTGTAGGAGCCAAGCCAAGGCAACGGCCATTTGCGACGTTTCAAGGCGCGCCGCTACGTTAGATAGCGTTTCAGATTGCAGTGGAGAAAAACCTCCGAGTGGGAAGTACGGCACATAAGCAATTCCCTGATCAGCAAGGGAGTCGATGAGCCGATCATCTTGACGGTTGGCGATATTGTAGAAATTCTGGACACAAACAACTGGGGCGATTGACTGCGCTTCCTCAACTTGCTCTGCGCTAACCGTGCTGACCCCTAGGTGCTTGATAAGCCCTTCTTGCTGCATTTCGGCGAGCACGCTGAACGGTTCTGCTATCGAACCTGGCGTCGGTGTATCAAAGCCGCCAACCCGAAGATTGACGACATCAAGCGCGCTAACTCCAAGGTGCGCGAGGTTGTCATGGATGGCTTGGCGGAGTTGTTCGGGAGCAAGGGCTCTGGGCCAGTTCCCTGCTGCATCTCGTAAGGCTCCAACCTTGGTCACAATCCGCAAATGCTCAGGATAAGGATGGAGCGACTCCTTGATGATTTGGTTCGTTATGTAAGGACCGTAGAAGTCGCTGGTGTCGATGTGATTGATGCCAAGCCTAACAACCTCACGCATGACGGCGAGCGCTCCGTCGTAGTCGGCCGGTGGTCCAAATACATGCGGTCCGGCCAGTTGCATGGCTCCGTAACCCATGCGAGTAAGGGTGAGATCATCTGCGAGTTGGAATGTGCCTCCCGGCAATGCATTGGGCGTCATTAGAATTACAATACCAAGCCTACGTTAATGGACCATGCTGGGACTTCCCGAATTTGATCTGTTTCGGTACAAACCGCCCAGTGCTGTTCTACTATGGTTAGGCTCTACCCTTCTCTGAATCCATAAAAGCTGATTTCCATCCCATCGTCCACCAGGAAGGGCACGGACTTATATCCATTCTCAGGGGTCCGAACATATTGCAGATAATCGTTCATAGCTTTCTGGTCAATATCGTCCGCGACAATGAGGGCGCCAGGTGCGAGCTTAGCTTCTAGTAACTTGAGCACGGGCAGGCATAGGTCCTTCCATCCATCGAGTAGGACCAGGTCGATCGGTCCATCGATATCATTCAGGGTGGTTCGCGCATCGCCAGGCAGGATCGTTACTTTGTCAGTCACCCCTGCTTCCACAAAGTTCGCTTGGGCGACCTCGACTTTGTGTTCGCTCAGTTCGGTGGTGAATATGTGCCCCCGCCCATTGTCGGCAACGGCGGCGGCAAGGTAGATCGTGGATATTCCGAATGAAGTCCCAAACTCAACGAGCGTAGTCGGGAAGGTCGCTCTTGTCAGCGAGTAAAGGAGATCGCCGCATCGGGGAGAGATCGGCATGTAACTTGTTGCCGTTGCATCCGAACGGTCCTTTGCCGGACCGGATGTGAAGGAAAAGCCTTCTGGAAGTGAACGAGGCAAACCCTTTTCCAATGCGGCTGATGAAAAGAGCCGATGTAGAACATTGCGGATCGCGGGAGTATAGGAAGAGCTGATCATGACTTTTAGTCTACACGATACGTATCGTCTTGTCTATAGCCTAATCCAAGAAGTCTGGAAGTCTTCATAATCAAAAGAATTCCTATGGATCCAGATCTATCATCCGGCACGGCTATCCGCGAAGAGACGCCGGCAGGAAAGCGCCCTCTTCATCGTGGCAACCGTTATGGACGAAGCGTTGGTGCGAGACTTGCCGTTTTACAGGCTGCCGATGACCTTCTCAATGAAGTGGGCTTCGCCGCTGTAACCATCGAAGGGATCGCTGCTCGGGCTGGTGTCGGAAAGCAGACGATCTATCGTTGGTGGCAATCGAAGGCAGACATCCTGATGGAAGCCTTTGCTGAGGATGCCCTCCAAGATCTCCGGCCGCCGGATAGTGGCAACTTGCGAACCGACCTTCAAACGCACCTGAGCAACATCGCCATTTTTCTGACCGAATCAGACGCTGGGGCTGTTTTCCGCGCACTGTCAGGCCAGATTCAGCACGACCGCAAAATGGCTGTGCGCTTTCGGACAGATTATTTCGAACACCAGCGCGAACTAGATCGGATTCCCTTCCGTCAGGCGATCACGCGCGGTGAATTGTCTGACGACTTCGATGTCGACTTAGCGGTGGATCAACTCGTCGGGCCGATTTACTACCGGGTGCTCGTGACCGGTCAACCGGTCACTCAACAGTTTACGGACGACCTCGTGACCAGATTTTTAATATCGATCAAGAGACCCTGAATCGACCGCCGCACAATATTAACTAGTAAACATTGATTAATCATCGTTACGATCGACGAAGTTGCCCCTGGGCAATTCAACAGCTTCTTTGCGGAGATCGCCAGTGTTTGTGTCGCTAAGGCAATTCAGGGAGAGTGGATGCCGAGATTAATAGTAACTGGTTAACATCATTGGGATCACGTGCGTGTCTCGATAAGGGGATCCCAGATCTTCGAGCTACCAATCGGCACGGCCAAATCTCCGGGCGCGAGTGCTCCAGTCCGTGCAAGCGCTGAGCCTGCATCAGCTCCAAATGCGACGGCAGAGAAAACTGTGCTTCATCTAACCAAGCCAGTAAGGGAAAACATCATGGAGCTTCCAAATACTGGGCGTAATCGACCGCTACGATTCGCCAAATCGGAGACTAAAGACAAGGAGCTTTCCAGCCGCCGGTTTGCATCTCGATGAGCCCCGCAACTGCCAGTGCCACATCTTCCCGCCAAGGTCGAGCCACGATCTGCACTCCGACCGGGAGCCCTTGCTCGGAAGAGCCTGCCCGGACGACCACGCACGGATAACCCGCAAGGCTGTAGGGGAGACAGTAGGACTCGCCTCCAAAACTGCCTCGCAGTCGAGCGGGATAGTCGGAAACGGGTGTCAATATAAAGTCGTAGTCCTTCATGAAGTCGATTAGAGATCGGCGAAACCGATCCCATTGGAACAGATGCCGCTCAACGTCGATTCCAGACATTCGTCCGTCACCATCAGGTAGCCACTCGTCATCAAGCCCCTCCGACCCCGCACGGCTCCAATATTCCTGGGTGATGGCCAATGCTTCCCCTAACCGATTCGGGATTGCCTCGCTCATCGCGATTCCCGACTCTTCCAGTGATCGTGCCGTGCGTTGGGTGATCGCCCCACAGTCCGTCGTCGGGGCAGAACCCGGGTAGTGAGAATAGAACACGCCTCGGAGTTCGTTCGTATTCACCAGTTGCCAATCACGATTGGGCATCGGTACAACCGACGGGTCTTGCCAGTCGACGCCTGCCAGAATCGGTAGGGCGACGACAAGGTCTTGTACGAATCGTGCCATTGGTCCGATTACCGTCCGAGGATCTACAAACGTGTTAATTCTCGGAAGGTGGCCGGTGACCGGAATGCGTCCAGTTGTGGGCCTGAGACCAGTAATGCCGCAGAAATGAGCGGGTTCCCGAATACTTCCGCCAGAATCGCTGCCGAGTCCTAACGGTGAGCCACCGGCCGCGATAATCGCAGCCTCTCCGCTGCTGCTGCCACCAGGGCTGTAATCAAATCGATACGGATTGTTTGTGCGCCCATAAACCAGAGAATCATCGGTCACCGTGGTCTTCCCAAGAGGGATGCATCCTGCGCCTATCAGACGCGCCACGACCGTCGCATCTTCCTTCGGGACGTGGTTTCGATACTTTTCGTCACCTGCCACACAGGGCATCCCAGCGACCTCAATCCAATCCTTGATCGTAAATGGAACCCCATGTAAGGGACTCCTCCGGCAACCCTGAGCCAACTCTTCGTCGGCTGCAACAGCCAACTTACGTGCTGAATCCTCCGCGAGGTGAAACACCGCATTCAACTTAGGATTCACCTCATGAATACGTCGTATGTGAGCCTCTATCACTTCGAGCGAGGAGACGAGCTTTCGTCCAATAGCATCACTCAGTTGGAGTGCAGACGCATTGATGATTTCCGTTTCAGGCATTCGCTTTTGTCAGTGGAAGAATGAGCGTCAGGGTAGGACCTCGCGTAACAACCCTAACTCGAATCCATTGTCACATATTAATTGGGTTGCCCATTACTTAGACGTGGTTGACTGTGGCGAGACTCAGGCCCCAATCAGCTTCGACCTGTCATCCCCGGAAACCACCGGTCAAGCAAAGGCCCGAGTTTGTCACGCTTGACGCTTGATGCGTCAATAGCCCAGGTGTCTCTAGCCCATTTGTCTTTAGGATCTCTGATGAAAATGCCAAGGTAGCGAAACGCGTAAAGGCTCGTATCTTCGTCAAACGTGAACAACGTGATGGTATCGGGAGTGCCTGGGTGACCGATGGCATCCGCCGATAGGCTAGGCAAGGGCTGGCCAGTAATCCACGGGACGGCCATAAGATACGAACCTGGAGGTTGATGAAGCGAATGACCTCTTGGCGCGAAAAGGATCGGAACGCCGATACCATCGAAGAGACCGATTAGACTATCGATAGCTTTCGTGTTCTTATCGGCCCGATAGGTGAACCATTTTTCTGGCATGTCCCGCATGATGGACGCCATCGGCGTGTCTTCTCCGTGACCCAAATTGGGATCCTTGAAAAACGGCTGTGCGATGTCGAAATCGATATACAGCCACGGATCAGCGATATCGATTGGATCGACGCTGAATTCACGAAGGAAACCCAGTCGGAGTGATTCCGAGTAGCCAAGTTCATTCAGGACGGCTAACCAGTTTGGATACATCGCGGCGCCCGTCCTGTCGTAGGTGGGTTCATACCCAATTGGCTCGGTATCCTGAAACACGATCCCGCTCAGGCCCGGCGTACGAGCTATCGAGGCCAGGTCCTTAAAGCGTTTTGGAAGATCAGGATCAAGGGGAGAATCCATATCGTAGAGCGTGGGCGCTTCGGTAGCAGATCTTCCGTAGAAATCCTGGAAGCGCTGCCATTCCAATTCATTAGCTCGTCTCTTGCCAAGTTGGATGGCGGTATCCAACAGCACGTTACGATCCACAAACGACGCTTTCACTGCGGTTGGCGCTTTCCACGGACGGACAAGCAGCTTGATTTTGAGCCCTTCCTTCAAAGCTGCCAACAGCGCGTCCCGGGAATGAGTCTCAAGCCAAAGCTCTGTGAACCCGTGAGTCCGGGCTTGAACGGTGGCCGCGACGACGTCGGCACTATTCTCCCCACGAAGCACAAGCCTCAGACGACCCGCGGCGCCCGGCGGGAAGGCATCGACTTTGAGCTCCGCTTCAGGCTTGGGAGCCGATACCGCTACAAACAGGAACGCTGGCCCAAATCCTTGGCCATCTGGTCGAAGAACTTGGCCGTTCGGAAGAACAAAACCATACTTCACCTCGGATACCGCTTTCACCGAATCCGTCTTGAGCGGTGTTGTCGGATCACGTGTCGCCATCTGATTGATGAAGTCGCGCATTACCGGTGTCAAAGCGGAGGTCGGAGTCTCCTTATCATTGTTCACTGCGCCACGAGATTGCCCGTCAGGCGCGAAGGGGTCGTTTGGGTCAAAGCCAATCTTTGTGATCGCACCGGACTTGGCAAGCAGCCTGCGCCACATACCCACACGATTGTCCAATTCCTTTTGCACATCATCCCGCCAAGCAGCGAGCTTTAGGGCGCGAGCACCCAGTCCGACCAAGTCGGACGTCAAGACATACGCTGAATCGATCTTACGATACGTACCGGTAACGCACAGCGCAATTGCCTTGAGAAGGTCACCCGCACGTACCGCGGAGCCGACGGTCTTGACGCTCAACCCGGAGACACGTATATCTGCGAGTATCTCAACACCGGTTGAGACGCTGACTGCCCGAACCAGTTGTTGAATCGTCGAGACCCCTGAGAGGGAGACCAAAACATCGAATCGCGAATCAGAGGTGTTCAGTTGAGAGGCTTTTGGACTATTGGGGACCGTCTTGCGAAAATCGACTCCAAAGTTCTTATCATCGAAGTCTTCCCGATGGATCGTCACTCTATCGCCCGGCCTTCCATTCCACCCGCTCGTGTTTGCATACGTAGATGCTGCCGTGTTAGCCAGGTTCAAATAAAAGCCGAGTGTCGACTGTAGCTTAAGCTTTACCTGGTCCATTTGATCGCTTGGAACCGTTCCCCCGTCGACTTTTGTAGCTAGATTGCCATTTTGGCCTACCGTATAAGTCGCCCAGTCCAAAGTAGACGGCAAGATTGACTTGAAGACCTTAACCTGCTCTCCTTGAAGACTTGAGAGCCCGATGCCCTCGGAGCAAGCAAGTTTGAGTTGGTCTGAAGTGAGGGTGGATGCGAAGTACAGAACTTTGGCGTATGTCGGCAGTCCGTCATAAAGGTTGGGGGCATCCGCCAGACTATCGTCGATCAAGACCATTTCGGTCGGCACAAACGCCGATAGTCGCCCGACCGTCGCTTCCTTTCGCTCGAAATCAAGGAGGCTGCTGCCTTTCTTCTTAGTGTACGTGTGGTCGGGATCCACTACGATCAGGGAACCGGATTTAGAAGCGTCCCACGGGTGGGTGGCAAGGTAATTGGATAGGCTGAGGTCCTGCTGAGCGCTTACAATACAGGCGCCGAATCCAAGAAATGCAATCCAAACCAACCGAAGACCCTGACATGACAATTTCATTTTCTATTACTCAGCTAATCGACGGTAGGTTACTTTTGATCGTTCATAGCGATGGCTGAAAATCTCTTCAGGAACCTCGGTTGGGACGGTTCCATCATTTAGAAAGCCCGCCCCTGGACAGTTCTGCCAGGTACGGGCTCAAGTGTTACCGACTTGATCGGCTAGAGAATCATTGAGGCATTTTGGCGGGAGATTTAGTGTCTGCCGGTGGCCGCCAATCGAATACGTTCGGTGGCGGCGTCTGATCATAGTAGAAGCGAAGATCTGCAATCTTGATCTCCTTGCCGTCTTTGCCCGTTACGTACTGACGGAAGCGATACGCGAGTTTCGATTGAGGGTCCACTGCCAGGTCCGATCGGAATCCACCAAATTCGGTTTCCAGCAGATCGAACGTCTTCCCGTCCAGGTTCGTGCTGCCGATCTTTTTAAGGTCCGGACTCTGCCCCTCTGACGGTTGAAGCACTGGCATCATGTCCGCTAGGAAGCTGGCCGTCAGTCCACGGGACTTATGGACCTTTTTCTTGACTCCCGGGAAATACCAGTAGGTTTCTTTTGAGTTACCCGCGAAAATAAAATGGCTGGTCTTAAGAGGTATTGACTTTACGAGCGCCGTGTTCTCCTCGAAAACGGCCAATGGCTCCGCCCTCATCCACTTGTTCACTTGGTACGCCTGGGGTATGACTCCCAAGGGGCTGTTGTCGACTGCGAACTGCTCACCGACCATATGCACCACCTTGACGCCATCCAGGGCTCTGCGCAGGTCGGCGGTTGCCATTCCGCTTCCTCCCCATTCGAAAAATGCCATCCATCCCGCTAGCGCGAAGCCAGCGGTTATAAAAACCAGTCTCTTCATCTTCAGTCTCCCTAAGGGGTTCTTAGTATTTGCCCGATATTGGCGTGCCGCCACAGTGGGCAGGGCCTCGCCAGCTTGTTTACGGTTTAGGATCGGGCTCGATCCGCTTGCCGCTATAGGCGGTTCAATTGACGGTGACGCTGCGTCCAGCATTCTCTGCTCAAGCTGCTCAGGCACTTTATGGGGTGGAACCGTCGAGAGGATCTCTGCCATTTCGTTCACGGAGGCAAGCCATGCCGCACAGGCAGCACATTCTGATACGTGTCGGTGCGCAAGGCGCCGAAATGGCCATCTCGCCTCCGTAACGACCATTCGCCTGGCTTTGTTACATCTCATCGGTTTCATCTCCGGACTCCGCCAAAGCAACGCGAAGGGAGTGCAAGCCCTGCGCGATCTGCCACTTAACCGTTCCCAGAGGACGTCCGAGCACGCTTGAGGTCTCTGAGTGACTCAGACCTTGCAAGCAATGCAGGACGACACTCTCGCGCTGGCCGCAAGGCAGAGTTTTGAGTGCCTCCCTTACGCGATCCCGTAGGATTGAGCGCTCAGCCTGCTCCTCCGTGTCATCCGAAGCCTCTATCTCTTCGATTTGGTGCATCGGAATGTATTCGTGAACCTGGCGATTCAGATGGCGACTGGCGATTCTTCTGGCGATACGGTAGACCCAAGTGTAGAGTCCCGATCCGCCGCGAAATCTGCCAATGCCCTTAAATACAGCCACAACCGTCTCCTGAGCAAGGTCCTCTGCCGTTGTTGTGTCTCCACAAAGCCAACACTGAGCGTCATAGATTCGTGGACCGTACTGCCGCGCAAACTCAACGAACGCTTGGGGATCTCCATCCTTCAATTCCGTAATCAGTTCCGCTTCAGATTTCGTCAACAGAGAGTTCCTTCAACTACTTAGTGCATGCGACGAACAGAATTGGATGGGCTCTTTCTTTGTCGCGACTAACGTTTGGACAAACTGATCTTGAGGAAGTTCGACAATTGAAATCCAACACGGTTTGCCGAACGGGGAAGTGTATGCAATCTGGGTCCGGACGCCAAAGAGAACTGAATAAACTGTTCGTCAGGTATGCCTAGCCATTCGATCCTCTAGGAGCCCGTATCCATGATCCTCTTGCAGACCTTCATCTCAGCCCTCTTGATTGTACAGACCTCACCTACCGCGGGAAGACGCCTCGTGTTTTCAAGCGACTTCACGAAGGCCAAACATATCTCTACCAGTGATTGGAAGTTTAACGATGGACCGGTTTACAACAACGAGCTTGAGAAATACGCTTCTGGTCCGGGAGACAATGCGTTCTTGACCCCTGACGGCTTGGTGATTCAGGCACTTAAAAACGGAACCAAGATAACTTCAACGAGACTTGAGAGCGTGAAATCTTGGCGATACGGATATTTTGAGTCTGAGGCCAAGGTGCCTGTCGGGAACGGAACCTGGCCCGCCTTCTGGATGCTGAATGAACGCCTTCGCAATCCCGGCAATCAACCGAGGGTGGGTTGGCCGCGCTGCGGCGAAATCGACATCATGGAGAATGTCGGTTTCGACCCAAAGAATTTTCACTTCTCCCTTCACTCACAAGACTTCAACTGGCAAAAGCCAAAGCAACGAACGAAAGTAGTTGCAGCGGACGATCCACTTCAGTTCCACAAATTTGGATTGGACTGGCGACCTGACTCGATCGTCTTCTACCTGGATGGGAAGGAGGCCTATAAGGTCACCAAAGACGTGGACACCTTCGACTCGTGGCCTTTTCGAGATCCGTTCTACATCATCCTGAACCTAGCTATCGGTGGATTTTGGGGTGGCTCAAAGGGTGTAGACGACAAGATTTTTCCAAGCCAATACATCATCAAGTACGTGAAGGTCTATCAGTAGAGCCGGCCCACGCCGGGACTTGACTACTTACCGTGGCGCCCACGTGGATTGGCTGTCAACGACGTATTTCAGGTGATCCCGAAGTGCGGTCTCCGAATCAAAGGCAAAGTCAAAATCGCGAGCGATTTTTGAAGCGTCGAAGATCCTTGGCATGGCTCCATTGTCATTGACAACGACGCGGCTCTTAGATCCAGTTAAGGAGACGGCATCGTTGGCAATCTGCTCCCACAAAGTGTAGTTCTTTGCGACTCCCAAATAGGTTTCGCGATTTGCCTTGGAGTGAAGCACTGCCGAATAAAGCTTGGCTAGATCGCCTGCCCAAATAAACTGCCTGCCGTCGTTTTTGGAAACGTGAATATCCTCTCCCAGAATTGCCGCATGGGCAATTTGTTCGATGCGCCGATAGGTTACAATCGGCCCACCCTCGATAGCCGGCATTCCAACAGTCGGTCCCGGCCGGACAGTGTTGCATCGCATGCCGGTGCGATACGAAAAGGCGGAAAGGAAAGCCTCCGCTGCCGCTTTCGTCGCACCGTAGTAGTCATCTGGCTCAAGGTAGTCTCCTTCATCCATCAGATTCCGAAAGGGTCGATGAACCGCGGTGGAAGATGTGTAGATCATTTGCTCTACCCCTGCGCCCGCTGCCTCTTCGAAAAGCCGGACCGATGCACGCGTGTCTTTCAACTGCAATTCTGTCGGTTCGACATCCCAAATGAGTGCCATATGGATGCATGCTTGATGACCCGGTAGAGCAGTTCGAATCACTTCTTGATCGTCCAGTTCACCTTTAAGCAAAGTTACACCCGGCATATCGAGAAACTTGGGAACCTTGTTCGGGTTGCGTGCAAGGATGGTGACCTCGTCACCGCTGTTCAGCAGTTCCATAACTGTGTAGGAACCGATGAAACCCGTCCCCCCTGTGATGAAGACCTTCATTTGTCTGTCGATAAGTTTGAGCGCGATGATCGCCGAATTGGAAGCGGCACGCATGTTAGACTAAACCATGGCCAGCAAACGTCGACCAAAGCGATGGGTGTGGATGACCACGGGTGCTCTGACATTGGTGATCGTCTTCTGCGTTTTGACCAATGAGGAAGTGCTCGGAAGTGCGGACGGAAGGCTCTTTACATCGGCAGAGACGGTGCCCCACGAGCCAGTTGGACTCGTCCTGGGCACATCACCGAGGCTCAACGGAGGGGTCAATCCGTTTTTCTTGAAGAGAATCGTGGCGGCAACCGCACTTTATAAAGCCGGAAAAGTCGACAAGCTGCTGGTTAGCGGAGATCACGGTACCAAGGAATACGATGAGCCGAGCGCCATGAGAGACGCGCTCATTGCGCGAGGTGTTCCCTCAAAGGCAATCGTCCTGGACTACGCCGGATTTCGCACATTGGACTCAATCATAAGAGCTCGGAGAATCTTCGGAGTAGCCCACTGTACAATTGTAACTGACGATTTTCATCTACCGAGAGCCCTTTACCTGGCAGCGCAGTCCGATCTCGATGCCATTGGCTTCCAGACCGAACCCCTTAATCGAAACGAAAACACCTGGACTTATGTCCGCGAGGTCGGCGCTCGATCACTCACGTGGATCGATATCCACGTTATCAACCGCCAGCCTCGCTTCCTAGGTCCGCGTGAACCCATCCAGGGATCGTAACGCCTAGCCAAGGCACTTCAAGTTACGGGCGACCTGCACGTATTCCTGCCAAATCCATAACCGCGTCTAACTTTTAGTCCTCACTGTCTCGAAGCGCTTCCCGAAGGAAGCTGCCCATCTCATCCAATGCAATTTCCGCTGCGTCAAGCACACCAATCAGGATTGAGAATACATGGGGCAGGCCGTCCCAAATATGAAGTTCCCCCGAGCCGCCTTCGCCGACCAGCTTATCAAAATAGCGAAGGGAATCGTCGAGAAGGATCTCCGCTTCACCCACGTCGATCCGAATTGGGGGAGTGCCGCTCAAGTCGGCGTACAAGGGAGACGCGAGCGGGTCTTTAGGGTTGTGAGTTACCAGGTACCGACCGACCGCGTCTGCAAGAGCCGCCTTTGTCAGAAAGGGATCGGCGTCCGATTGGCTAACGATGCTCGATCCCTCTAGGGCTAGATCGGTCCACGGAGATAACGCAAGAACTGCCTTAGGTCTCGTTGCAGCGTCGCTTGACAAAGCCAGCGAGGCAAGGGCCAGCCCGCCTCCCGCTGAATCGCCCGCAATTGCGATTTTTGAATAACCCAGCTCCACAAGTCCATGGTAGGCAGCCCTGACGTCGTCGATTGCCGCTGGAAACGGATTTTCCGGAGCAAGTCGATAGTCTGGAAGAAACGTGACCGCACCTGCTCGACTAGCAATTTGTCCCGCAAAATTCCGATATGCCCGGGCCGAACCGACTTCGTAGGCGCCGCCGTGGAGATAGAGAATTGCGCTGTTTGTCGATAGTTCGCCAGGGCGAACCCACCATCCGTCGATACCTCCGACCTGCCCAGATTCGTATGTTACACCTTCGGCTTTCGGAGCTTGCTCAATCATCTGGTCATAGACATCACGACCTTCCGGCCCGATACTCCCTTTTGAAGGAGCAGCAAATTCGCGAATCTGTATCACCGCCTTTGCATCGTTATCCGAGATGGCATGGCGCAACGTCATGGCCCCAACCCCTGCGTTGTCCACGGGCGCAGCAAACACTCCCTTGCATTCCGCCAACCATTCCTCGAATGGCTGTGGAGAACGTCCCGTCAGCGCCTCGAGGTCCGAAGTGATCTGGGATAGATTTCCGGCTTTCGCCGCCACATCGAACGACGCGACCATGACGGCGACCGGTTCGGGGAGCCCATGGCTCATTGCCCCTTCAATGATCGCCTCTAAGGGTACGTGAATGACTGAGATAGGCTTGTCCAACGCCCTGCTGACTTGGGATGCGACCGATTCAAAGCTAAGCGATTCAGTGCCAGTGAGGGTGAATGTTTGGTTATCGACCCCGGAATTCCCGATCAGCGCGGCTGCCGCAGCTTGAGCCAAGTCGTTTCGCGAAATGTAAGAGATCGTCCCTTGGCCCGCCGCGGTAAACAACTTCCCACTTGCCAGGGCTCCTGGAATCGAGAGTAGTAAATTCTCAAAATACCAGTTGTTTCGAAGGATGGTATAGGTCAGCCCACTCGCTTTGATCGCTTTCTCGGTACCAGAATGAACGCTCGCGAAACTCACGCTGGAATCTTCCGGACTTGGAAGCGAAGTGTAGTAGATGTGGGTGACGCCAGCCGCCTTTGCAGCCTCAACGGCATTGAAGTGCTGACGGTTTCGGACGTCATTATCGACCGAATCGGTACTAATGAGGAGCAGCTTTTCGGCGCCCTCGAATGCACTTTCGAGCGACGGCCGGTCGCTGAAGTCCGCCTTGCGAACTTCAATTCCCGACTCGGACCATTTTTCAAGCGACGCTGGATTTCGTGTTGTGGCAATGATTCGACTTGCAGGATATCCATACGTTTGAGTCAAGTGGAAAAGCACCAAGCTCCCCAACTTGCCGGCGGCGCCTGCTACGAGAATCTTCGGCTGATTTATGTTCATTGTGTTTCGCTCACTTTTCAGAATCAAGTTCTGAATGTATACTTACTTCATGAGTATCGTATCACCTGACGTCGACGTGCAAGAGGGGCGAAAAAAATTACTCAGTTACTTTTTTGTTACCAAGGCATACCACAATGAAAATCGAAAACCCTGACCTCGAGTCGTTCCTAAAATGCTGTCCGATACGATCCGTGTTAGACCGACTTGGAGATCGTTGGACCATACTCGTGCTCGTAGAACTTCAAAAGGGAACACGGCGATTCAGCGTGTTGCGTCGCGAAATCCCGGACATCTCACCACGCATGCTATCCCTCACTGTCCGCCGGTTGGAAGAGGACGGAATGGTATCGCGAGTGGTTTTTCCGACGATTCCACCGAAAGTGGAATACTCGGTCACCCCGCTAGGGCTCTCGTTTGTGCGCTCACTTAATGTATTGGTACAGTGGGCAGCCGAAAACCGCGAAGAGGTCTTGGCGGCTAGAATGGCCTATGTGCCACCTACCGCCGAGCCTGCGAAGTAATCGACTTTCTGTTTGAACACGGAAAATTCGGCCAATACGGAATCGTTTGCTTAATCATTTGATGACGCTAGCAATTGCGGTGCACCTGCCGACGCACCGATACTCGCGAAACTTGCGCCGGTCTTCGATGCCGAATCGCATTTGATTGCGACAGTGACCGTTTTGCTTCCCGCAGACTTGGCGGCTTGAACTAGCGCAGTGATGTTCCAGGTGTATAGACCTGTTGAACTTACGGCCACATCTCCTGCCGTTGAGCCTGACAGGGCTGGAGCGTTGTTCCATGTCACCTTCGCGCTCGTCCAAGTTGGGTTATCTGTACCGTAAATTCCAACAAGAACCGGAGATCCCGTTGCCCCGCCGGTTAGAGAAAGCCTCGCATCGGAAACCTTGTTTCGGAGCGCCGATATGTCAATTTGTATGTAGGCAACCTCGTTGGAGCCCGAGCCACCGCTGGTTACATTGAGGCGCGTCTGAACTGAGCCGGTGCTTGGATGTGCGTCGCTCACATACGAGTCGTCGACATCTAACTCAACGGCGCGAACAGCCTGACTGCATCTTGATACCCCGTTCATATAGGTAAAAGTCGCAAAGTAGTGATTCGGCAAACGGAGACCTCCCAAATGCACCTTGGTGCTGCCAGGCACAATTAACTGAGGACTCATCAGGTTGGAAGACCCAGGGGTTGTGCCAACCTGGACCGTCGCCGAGTCGATCTCAGTTTCAGGATCAAAAGCCCACTGGTCAAAATCCAAAGTCGTTGGCGTGGCATTCACGGAATTGAAACGAGCGATCACCGGAGGAGTAAGATCAGCACTTGCGGGCTCCACGAAGAAGTCGACGCCCGGCATGTCGCACCCGTTTGTTACTTGAACCCGTTTTGTCTTCGTCACCCCGGGCATTGCAGCCGTAATGTCGTAAAAGCCTCCCGGAAATGGGACGAACCGATATGTTCCGTCAGCGGCGGTGGTCGTTCGGTAGGTTTTGAAGGGGGTTGTCGTCTGCCTCGCTGTCACTACAATGTTCGCCCTGGGTTTACCTTGGTAACTCGCCATTCCGGTAACGTCTCCCACAGTAGCGGCTCTTGGATTGGGTTGGGCAGACAGTTTTACAAGCTGCTGCACATCGAGCGACCCGAAACCTTGCGTAGGCTCCCAACCACCACCGCGCGCCTTGCCTGTTCCGTCTGCACTTAGTTGAAGTGCCTGAAACGCCTTCAAGTTCGAGAACCCGTCGGATTGGTGAAGGTGATTCTGACCGTAATAGAGGCCAGCCGCACCCGAAACGTGAGGGCATGCCATCGAGGTTCCGTTTAGGAAATACGTGTAATTCAACTTATAAGGGGGATTTAGACCTGCCTCACTAAGCGTGCACGGATTTCGACTTGCGGTGGAGAAAACGTATTGAATATAGAAGGAGTTATTGCCAATCGGCACCAAGTCCCCGCCGGGGGCAGCAATTCCGACGTAGTTTCCGTAACCGGCATAGTGAATGTCCGCGGATAATCTCCCCGGGCCGTTCGCGGTAACGCCAAGGGCCCCGCTGCAGGCAGCCGGATAGACCGGCCCCAAGTTTCCTCCGCCTCCAAGCTTCTCATTGCCCGCCGCCACGACCAAGCTTCCCTTTTGGAAGGCATAGGTAACCGCGTCTTGCAGTATTTGGGAGTAGTTCACCGTGCCGAGCGAAATATTGATGATCGCGGCGCCGTTGTCGGCGGCATACATTATTGCGGATGCCACGTCGTCGTCGGTTGCATTTCCACTGCCATCAAAGACATTGAGAATCATGCCGCGCGAGTTATAACCGATTCCGATGACTCCATCACCCTTGTAACTGCCGTTGTTCCCTGCCGCAATTGCGGTTCCTGTCACTGCGGTTCCATGCCCATTCAAATCGGTAGGATCTCCACCACGAACCGGTTTTCCGTTCTTGAACGAAGTACTCAGCGACTTCAGCAGTTGACCGCCATTGGAGACGTCCGTGCCGGTTCCCCCCGCATTGATAAAGTCGGGGTGATTCATATCCGCCCCGCTGTCAACGAACGCGATGATCGGGCAATCCACCGGCTTATTCGTTGCGGTGTACCAGGCGCCCGGGAAAACCGACCAGCCTCCTGAGATGACTCCCCCGGAGTCGGACGTTACCGCATTGACGTCCCATAGGTTCCACAGCCGCCGAAATCCCCTGACGGCCGCCCCACGATGGGCAATCTTGGCATCCGAGTTATTTCCTCCGCTGCCACCGTTTCCACCCCCACTTCCGCCGCCGCTGCCACCGTTTCCACCGCCGCTGCCACCGTTACCGCCACCACTACCTCCGTTGCCGCCGCCGCTTCCCCCGCTGCCGCCGCCGCTGCCACCACCCCCACTAAATCCGCTTCCGCTGCTGCCGCCGTAACCGCCGCCGCCAGTATTACCCAGGTGGTAAATATAGGTCGGACTCGTTTCAAGATAAGCCCAATCGGGATCGTTTGGTACAGGCAAGGAAACTGGGTAAAGCCTGTTTTCTGGTTCGGCGCAAATAACATCAGGGTCGGACAGCAAGGATTCTGCCGCCAGTCGGGGATTGATATTGGTTGGAAACTCCCAAACTGTCCATCCACCGTGAGCGAGGCCGCTGACAAACTTTCCTCCCTGTAGTTTCGAGGAGAATCGCGCCAACTGGGCCTGGCTTGGCCGTGCCGGCTTTCCGTCATTTGTATCGGCGCGTTTGATCTTCACCATGAGGCGGCCCGCGTAAACCACGTTCATGTTGTATTTTGAAACTGCGGTTTTGACCGGTGTATTGACGTCAGAAGCTGACAAGCTTGCAACTATCATCGAAAAAGCGAGAACAAATGTAGATCTGCAGTGGGCCATATGGACCTCGACAAGACAATCCTATTCTATGCCGCCTTGCGTTTATTTATGAAATTGCTTAATGGAACGCAAGGAATAAGTAGTAAGAAAGGTCGAGGCCTTGTCGTGCTCGGCTTGTAGATCCGTGTAAAGTCGCATTTGAGTGAAACGCGTTGACCATTGAAGAACTCGTCCGAACTGCCCGAACCGCCGATTCAACTGGCAGAGTTGAACAGGCAGTTTTCTTATGCAACCAGGCTTTAGATTTGGATCCAACTTGCGTGGAAGCGCTTTTGATTCTCGGCTCCGTTGCGGCACGGCACGGCAAAGTTGCGGAGGCGGAGGAGATCCTTCGAGAGGCGATTTCCATCGACCCAGATTCCTACGATGCTTTGCGATGGCTCACCACCCTCCTTATTGGCCGCAATGGCGGTGGGGATGCAGTCGAGTTTGGTCGGCGTGCGGTTGCCCTAAGACCAAATTTAGCAGAGAACCATGTCATTCTCGGTATGGCTGCGCTGGGGCACGGGGACGTCGGACTCGCGATTACAAGCCTTGAACGCGCCGTCGAAATCGACCCGCGATTATCCGCTGCCTACCATAACCTTGGAGTCGCCTATCAGCGAGATGAGAATTTCGACGCGGCCATTCAAGCCTTTCGACGCGCGATCGCACTGTCTCCATCAGTCGTGGAGTCTCACCTCCATCTTGCCCGGTGCTGCTTGGCAAAGGATCAAGGAGACGAGGCGCTGGAATGCGCCCATCGGGTACTGGAGTTGAGGCCCGACTCCCGCGATGGCAAGCAGCTGTTGGCCGATGCGACCTACGTAGCCGTCCACGGAGATAATGGACTCGAACATATAGAAGCGGCCATTGCTCACAATCCGGAATCCCACTTCCCTTACGCTCTAATGGGAAGCCGCCTACAAGAACAAGGCGACTTTGTCGGAGCGGAGGACAGTATTCAAAGATCGATCGCGCTTCAACCTGATCAAGGGTTTGCTTACTACCTTCTGGCCCACAATCGAAAGATTCGAGCCGATGACCGTCCAATCATTGAGCAGATCGGTGCAATCAGTCGGAAATCCTGCCTTGGGATTGAAGACCGGCAATACATCCACTTTGGGCTTGGAAAGGCATATGATGATCTTGGCGAATTCGAAAGAGCCATCCACCATTTCGACTTGGCCCACGAACAGGATGATGTGGAAGACGTCTATCGCAACGGTCAACCACAGAACTGGTACACCCTGCGTGCAAAACGATGGACCCAACTTCTTACTAAAGAGGTGTTGGATCGATTCTCCCATCTAGGTATGGAGAGTCAGGAGCCGATCTTCATTTTTGGTATGCCGCGATCTGGGACCACCCTCCTTGAACAGATCGTCTCCCGTCATTCGAGGGTTGGCGCGGCAGGCGAGTTGTTCTATTGGCGAGACAGTTGCCATCGAATCGTCAACCTCCAAAAAGGAGCCTTGAACTCAAAGGAAGTCAGCAAGGTTGGTCAAAAATACCTTGAACAAATCCGGTCGATCTCGCCTGGGAAGGCGCATGTTACCGATAAATTCCCAAGCAACTACGTTTACCTGGGTCTCCTGCATCTTGTCTTTCCACGGGCAATATTCCTCCATGCTCGGCGCCACCCCCTCGATACCAGTCTTTCGATCTATATGCGACCTTTTTCCACCAATCAAGGGCTTGGACGAACCCGGCAGGAGATTGTGGAAACCTACCGCTCTTATCGGGCATCGATCGATAGCTGGCGAGATACATTGGCGCCCAACCGCTTCTTGGACGTCGACTACGAACAGATGGTCCAAGATCCGGAAGGCATGACTCGAAAGGTCATCCAGTTTTGTGGGCTGGCATGGGAAGATGCATGCCTCCGTCCTCAGGAGGGCGACCGACGCGTCATCACTTTCAGCAAATGGCAAGTCCGTCAGCCGGTCTACACTACTTCGGTTGAACGATGGCGCAACTATGAACCTTGGTTGGGCATCTTCCGCGAACTTCTGGAATATGCATAACGCTTCCAGCCCGGTTGACTGGGAATCTGAGATTAGCGCAGTCCGCGCAATCGCCCTTCGATTCATCAGAAGGTTTTTCCTCGACTCCCAAGGATTTGGGGACAACCGGCAACTAATCCTCCGAGAGGCTTCCAAGGAAGTCTCAGATTTGAGTCAACCATGAACGACGAGGCGCGGCGGGCGCAATTTGTAGTCCTTTACTCGCAGCATGCGGGGTGCTTATTCCGATTTGCGCTTCGACTTGCCGGCAATCGAGAGGAGGCGGAGGACTTGGCGGCAGAAGCTCTGACAGAGGCCTATCGTACGTTGGATCGCTACCGTGGCGAATCCTCACCAAGCTCCTGGCTTTGTGCAATCGTGTTGAATCGGTGGAGGATGCATCGACGCAAACGCAGGGTCCAGGTGGACCCGATTCAGTCGGCAGAAGACGTAGCAGGCACGTTCCAGTTTGAAGATCTGGGCCTGGCACAAGCAATCGCTTCGTTGCCTGAAGCCTTGCGCGAAGCGTTCTTGCTAGTGAAAGGCGAGGGTTTCTCCCACGCCGAGGCGGCAAGAATCGTGCGTGTTCCCGTCGGGACGATGTACTTTCGAGTACATTCAGCGATCCGTCGACTTCGAACCGAACTGATGCCAAGCACGCTATCCAAAATGGTGACAATCGAGGTGACCTGTGACAAAGAAGTGTAGACAAATTCAGCGATTGCTTGACCGTTTTCTTCGCGCCGAGCTTGAGGCGACCACCCGAAGTATGGTGGAGACGCACTTGGAAACGTGTGTCGAGTGCCGTGAGGCGCACGCCTTTCAAAAGGCGCTGGATACTCGACTCGTGGGCTCCGGGGAAGCGCCTGAAAGCCTTCGGATGCGTGTTGAAGCTTCTCTGTCGAACCCGGCGCCGCGTCGTATATGGCTGACTCAAACCTTTGGAGATCCAACAATGGAAAAAATCCTGTTCTCTTCAACAGCCATCGCTGCTGCCCTTGTCGTCTCACTCCTCTTCGTACCAACTCGAGCCCAGGGAACAACCGCTAAGGAGAAGTTTGTTGCGATGAAATCTGCCTTGGCAAAAGCAGCGCGAGACGGCGAGTTAACTGTTTCTGCAACTGTGTCATCCTCTGGATTGACATCGATCAGCGCCTCGCTGGACGGTACTCCCCTTCCTTCCGACCTGCCCGTTATCGTGAAGACAAAGGACGACGGCAGTTTCATCGACTACACGGTCACGATCGATCTATCTGACGCCAACTTCAGTTCCATCCAACTGGGCAAGGACCCAAACACACTCAATCTCGTTCCGAAGGCAAAACCCGGCAGCCTAGACATCGTGCAACTAGATCCGAAATCGGGCAAGCCGCTTGATTGGAGCACTTTTGGTGTCAAGCAGGGAGTAATGCAGCGCATGTCCAACGTGGCTTTCAATTCCTCTACCAAATTCAACGGTGGATCAAGTACGACCTCAAACCCAAGCGGAAGCCATCAGAATAAGCCATCGGATGATGTCATCACACTCCATCTTCGCATCGGAAAAGCCAATGGAACCGCAACTATGTCCATCAAAGGCAATTCCTGAGTACTTCCTCGGACGATAAGTGTCCGAGGTCCATGCGTGTCAGGGATTTTGCTTGATCGCGCCTTGTGAGCTTTCTTCGGATCCTAGGAATGCAATGTAGCGTCGTAGGCGGCCCGGCGGTCCGGGTCGCTAAGCGTGCGATAAGCTTCCTCAAGTTCCTTCGTTAGGCGTAGAGCCATTTCATCGCCCGGATGAAGATTGGGGTCGAATATCTTGGCAAGTGCCGAATACGCCCGATCGATTTCTTCCAAGCTTGAATTGCGATTCACTTTCAGGATGACATAGAGGTGGGGGCATCCCGCATGAGTCGTATCGACACTGTCCTTGACTGTGAAGTCGAGCCCGCTTTTGACATGAAGTCGCTGCTCGCCAATCTCGATCACGTCATCTTCTTTCAGGGGAAATGGAACCGTCACACGTTGACTGTTCACGTAGGATCCATTCGTACTCTTTTGATCGACCACGAACCAGTGCTCTCCACGTTGCTCGATAATCGCGTGGATTCGGCTAACCTCGCGGTCGTCTGGAAACGAGAATTCACATGTGGCGGCACGACCGATCCCGATTGGGTCCTTCACCATCAGAACACGCTTTGTGACCCCGCCGGTCTTACATTCAATCCACCTCATCAGGCAGCAGCCTCAAAATGCCGAGTCAAGTCTTCCATCATCGAAGTATATTCGGTCCTGGTACGGACAAATAGTTAGAGTTATTATAATGCGGCTAGCTGCTTGGCTGCTTCCACACAATCCGGATCGAGCGCCTCGACTGCCTCCTGATCCAAGATTTGCCAAACTTTTTCCATCGGTAGCGCCCGGCGGTAAGGCCTCTCCGCTGAAAGAGCGTCGTATATGTCGGCGACCGCGAGGATGCGCATGTCCAGGTCAAGATCGAGAGCTGACAGACCCTTCCAATAGCCCCGCCCGTCAAGCTTCTCATGATGGGCGCTCGCAATTTCGGCAATCCGCTCAAAACCTCGGATGCGATTCAAGATCTCGAAACTGAACATCGGATGCAGCTTGATGTTGTCGTATTCGTCCTTGGTCAGCCGATCCGGCTTGTCCAAAATTGCATTCGATATTCCGAGCTTTCCGATGTCATGAAGCAGTGCAGCACGCCGAAGCGTAGAGAGGCGCTCGTCGTCGAAATCAAACTGCTTGGCAATGGCCACGGCATATCCTGTCACACGTGAAGAATGGCTGGCCGTAAAATCAGACTTTGCGTCGACAATCCCGGCAAAGGCGCCGCAAATGGCGTCAATACCGGCTGGCGTAGCCTCCTCGATCCAATCATCTGGCCAAAGCGCTTGATCCTGACCCGACAAATGAGCAGCATGTCGTGCCCAGAACGGGGAATTGTTTTCAAAGGCGCCTGCCACTCGAACCAGATCAGGTTGAAACCACCTGCCCGATCGCTGCCGGATCATTCCATAGGCTGTTTCAGGGCTAAATGTTGAAGCAAATACTTCAAGTGTTTGAGCCAGATTGACGATCCGGGCATATAGCGAGATTTCTTCGCCTTTCCGTTTTTCAGGCGCGCCCTTGCTGTCCCAGTGTTCGTCCACGTCCCGAATTGCATCGGACACGCGGTCGCTAAATCCCAGTTGACGCGCGATCTGAGCCCCGCGTGTACAGCGAGCACGGGTAAGGTCGTTCATCGTCGCCTCTGGCGTACCGAGAGCACCCAACATGCGCCGGAGCTTCCCTACGACCGTTCCCCCGCGCTCCATATTCTCGAACGCAAACTTAACTGACTCGACGGTGCTGGACCAGTCGATCAATTTCACCCTGCCTTTGGTGATCAAGTCGTCGCCGCCAAACATCTTGTGAATTCGGGCCGAGTTGTTGCTGCAGCCCGAATCCTTGAGCAAGCAAGCATAAAGCAATTCCTTACGCTGCTCTTCACTGAACTGAAGCTCCTTTGCCAGTTCCAATGCGATAAACGCGGTCCGAGTCGCATGTCCGCGGGGCTGCCCTTCCACTAGGTCTAGAGCGTGACTCAGCGCGGAAAGGATATGGGCAACGCTTGGGTGCTGGCTAACCCCAATGGGCTCAATCATGTTCAAACCATTCATTATCGGTCAATTGACACGAAATCCTATCGCTGGCTCAAAACAAGCTACCCTGCTTTTCTCACGAGAGTTCGCAACCTGCCTTTCTATTGAATCATGAGTTGCTCCTCAAACGGCCAAGGACCATACGGGCCCCGAGGTTGTCCCGATTGGAAAGTAGGAACCTGTTTAAGCGCTTCCATTTCATCTTCAAGCAAAGTAGCCTGATGACGATTCGGATATGATCATCAAAGTTCGCGCTCATTTGCAGCCCGTTACTTCTGTAAAGTTGTGTGTTACCGTTACACTGGACCTCGCCTCGACGTTCCAAATGGTTGCTCGCTAAGGTGGTAGATTCTGGATGCTCTTTAATAAGGCAGTGTTGAATAGGTCGCAGCTTCGTTTTGGGACTGTTCGTGCCAAGCTAATCGCGATCACAATCCTGGTTTTTAGCCTGTTATTGGCAGTCGTGAGCGTGGTCTTTGACATAAGTTCGCGTCGTGCGCTCATGAGTTCGGTCGATTCCGATCTTGAGCGTCGTGGACTTGAATTTGGTCGCGCCATCGTGAGTCGTGGAATGCCAGGTGAGCCGCCGCCTTCACGAAGCAATGGACCTGGATCCGTCCCACCCAAACCAGATGGGTCGCACGGGCCACGTGGTTCCGGCGGACCGCAAAGACCGAGACCTCGACGAACTCGCGATCCCGACTGGATCGCTCCCGAAGCGATACCGTTAACCAACGGCCCAGGCCAACCGACGGCAAAAGAGTATGCGTACGATTATCAAGCCTATTTGAGGTCGGCAAAGGGTGAAACGCTCTACACTACACTGGTCGTTGACGGGGAACCGCGCCGGGTCTTCAGCGCCCCGGCTCGAAGCCAAGGGCATATCGTTGCGGTCATTCAAGTGTCAAATTCGTTGGGATCTGCCCTCAACGCTTTGGCCAGGCAGCGGGCAACGCTGCTGCGCTGGGTCGTTCCCTTTGGACTGCTTTTGGGTTTTGGCGCTTCGTTTCTGGTTGTGAGTTCGCTTCTAAGACCACTGCGCTATATGACGGCAGAAGCAGAACGAATCGGTAAAGGTGGTTTCGGTGAGACCCTGATCCCCCAGGGACAAGACGAGTTCGCGGCACTCGCGAACACCCTGAATGGAATGCTCAAGCGCCTTGAACAGGTTTATCGACTCGAACAAGAAACCAATCGTAGGCTCGAGCAGACGATCGATCAGCAGCGACGGTTCACGAGCGATGCGTCGCATGAACTCAAAACTCCGCTGGCCGTTTTCAAGACGTATTTAGGTTTATTGAAGAATAGTAAAGGCACCGTCGCAGATGAGGCGGAGCTAATTCAGGGGATGGACGAGTCTGCAACCAGGATGAATGGGCTCATTCAAGACTTACTGGTATTGGCTCGCACGGATGCCGGGATAGCCGCACAACGTGCCCCCTGTCAAGTCGAGGAGGTTGTTCGGAAGGCGATTCGGGCAACGCCTGCCGGACTGCAGCGCACGGTCGTCCTTGGAGGAGGTCCCGGCAAGGTGCTTGCATCGGAGTCCGAGCTTGTCAGAGTGTTCATTAACCTCATCGACAACGCGATCAAGTACTCCGGAAGTTCTCTCCCTATCGAAGTCGAGATCCTCGTCGATGATGGAAAGTCCAAGGTTCTCGTACGGGATCACGGCGCCGGCATTCCTCCAGAACATGTCCCTCACCTGTTCGAGAGGTTCTACCGCACAGATCAATCGAGGACGTCTAACACGGGAGGCTCTGGACTCGGGCTCGCGATCTGCGAACAGATCGTGAAGAGCCATGGTGGCGATATCTCGATCTGCAGCGAACTTGGTGAGGGAACGACCTTTACCGTCTGCCTACCCCTTTGCGAATGAATTCACGTACACCAATGGCTCATACTCAAAACTTGACAGTTGTCTCATTTGGGCTCGCATTCGGGAGCCCGGGAAACGACTTTGGCATCAAGATTGTGGCTAGGGACAGGCGTTTTCTCATTCGTTTTTGGAGTGTCATCTGAATCAGCCTTCATGAGGTCTTCATCGGGGGAGATCACGATTAATAATAAGCACGAAAGGATACTTTGGACATGAACATTTTATTGATTGAGGACGAGCGGGCATTGGCCTTGGGCGTTATTAGGACTCTTAAAGAAGATGGCTATGAAGTCGGTTGGCAATCTAACGGAACGGACGGCTTAAAGGCTGCACTTACCGGTGACTACGACCTCGTCGTTTTAGACTTGCTTTTACCGGGCAAGAATGGTTGGGACGTGTGCACCGAATTGCGAGCCGCCGATGTCAATATTCCTGTTCTGATGCTCAGCGCCCTTGACGAGGTGAGGGACAAAGTTAAGGGACTGGACTTAGGCGCCGACGACTTCCTCGCGAAGCCGTTCGATCCGACCGAGCTGCTTGCTCGCGTTCGAGCCTTGTTGCGCAAAAACATGGTCCATCGAGGCCAAGTCATTCGAGTAGGCGGCTTGGAAATCGATCGCGATAGCCGACGAGTCGTTCGGGACGGCATCGAGCTCGACCTTACGAAGAGCGAATTCGAGATCTTGACCAAACTTGCTTCGCACGAAGGGCTGCGCATCAAGCCAAGTGAACTCGCCCGCAATGTGCCGTTGTCTGCAGAAGTTATCGGCGACCCTTTCGAATCGTGTATGGCCGCGCTCCGTGCCAAGGTCGACGGCCCCTTCTCGGCGCCCCTTATCCGGGTTACCGAAGGTGACTATCTGCTGTGCGCGGTTTCATAGTCGAGGTCGTTGAAAGAAGCCCTGGCCGATGGAAGCGTGAATTGGGACGCGGTGTTCAACTTCGACCTTGCCGCAGTTCATTGGCCTGCCTCCTTGCTGGCGTGAACTCCCAGGGGCAGTCCCATGCCCTTGTGATTCTCTCCATGAGGATTTCTCCAGACTTTTGATACAAGAGCATTGACCAAACCATCCTCGAAGCTGCTCGCCAATCTTTGGATTCGACATGCACTGGAGCCATGAATGCGTTTTGTACTCCGGATCGATTTACCGGAACGAGTTCTTGACATGATCTGAGCATCTTAATTCAGGACGCTTGACACAGACCGCCTGCGAACAGGTTCCTGGATTGGCGAGCCGAGGAAGGCCGGGCTCTCATTTGCCAAGTACTCCAAGTCCCAATGCCCGTCCGATCATTCCTATCGAATGTCAGGAGAGCGTTCAAGGATCCAGCAAGCCTGACTCACCGAACAATGATGAGTGAAGAGTAGTATTTGTTGCCCTTAACCGCAAGACTGTTGAAGGGATCGGTTAACCAAGTGTCGTCGATATGAAACACATAGGCGTATTTTCCGGGCCTCAGCTTGACTTGCCCGAACCATTCCCCTTTCTTCCGTACAAGTAGAAGTTCCTTTTGTGCGTTCTGATTCAAAGCGGGGAATTGCAAAGCTGGGCGCATACGAAGTTTCCGAGTACTTTGCCGCCAGAGTGTCAAGAGAATCGTCGACGACTCCGTAAAACTCCCCCGGAACCAAAACACGCGCAGCCACGGGACTAATTGTTGCACAGCCTGCAGAACCAGCGATCTCAAGACAGATGGACATGCCGGAGAACGTCTTTCTACGTTTTCGACGATGACTTATCGACGGCTTGACGTCGCTTCGACCGGGTCACCGGTCAAGTCTGTCCATGCCCAGTATCCGAACGATATACAAGCCACAAACGAGCCTGAAATCAAGACCCCTGGTTCAGAGAGTCAACTTGCATTCACCGAGAAACAATCAACCTGCGAGTCAAGCCCATTGTCGATGGCTTGAAGACGACAAACTCCGTATAAAAGAGCTCCAAAGGACTTGAAAGTCGTGGGCTTAGGTCTCACTCACGCAAGAACGAGACCGTCCAAGGGGGCTCTTGAGACTATCGTAGATGGTCCCAGTGACCCCATGACCATGATTTTTGGTCACTCTTTTGATCTCGGTACAGATTGAAACGTCGCCTTGGCTTACGGTAGGCCGAACTTGGAAAAGTATTCTGTGGATACCCTTCCGCTGACACGTTGGCAGGCTAGGACCTCCAAATCGCCCAGACATTCTGTCCTTCCCATTCCTCTGCGAACTCTTTTCCTTGCGACCGCAAAGCCTGCATGATTGACGATGTATGCCAGCCCTCATGCCAAATCATGTGTTGCAGAAAGAAAACTGGATGGGAGTAAGGTCCGATTGGCTTTGGCTCTTCTAGCAACACTTCCATTGCTTTTCGAATCTGCAAAGCGCTCTTGTCCAACTCGGCGACAACGGTCGTCAGATCGTCAATTGGAACCCAGCCGCCCTCTACCTTAGTGTAGAGCCTTTCGATACCGACGCTGAATTCAGGCGCGACGACCGAAAGCCAGTGACGCCGCGTGCCATGGACATGGCACAGATGCTGGACGATCGGCCATTCATCAGGCAGCGTCTGAATTGACAACGATTCTGGGTCAAGACCCTTCGCCTCATTCGAGATAATCCGTGAACTTCGATCCCAAGACTCAATGATTGCGTTGGAGAGAGACTGCACGGGAACAGTTTATCCCTTGCCTGCAGTCACCTTAAACTCAGAATCCTGCCCGCTCACGCCCAACTGCTCCAACCATTCCGGACGTACCCCTACGGCACATCCAGGTAGTAACCACCAGCGCAAGGGCCAATTAAGGAAAAAAGGTATCCCGTGCGTTCGACACGAGTGTGGGGATCAACTTGATGGAAAAAAGTGATCCAAACATCTTGAACGAGAAGAAAGGCGCAGTTTTGTCGCTCGTCATGATTTGCCAACGGAGTCAGAATGGCAGAGCCCAGGGCGCAACGCTGTAAGCCTGTCCCTTAATCTGCCGGCTTTGAGATCGTAGATCCCAGTTCGCCGGGAGGGTCGCGATGAGCCATTCAGAGAAGGCGCAACCATCGTCATTGTGTAGGATGGACGAATCTCGTCGCAACCCATTTAGGACGGGCTGGAACCTGGGCCGAATACCAAGCGATACGTATATGGTTATGCGAATCTGACCTTGCAAGGCCACTCGCCGTCCAAGTCATTCTCCGTTCTGGTTTTAGGTTGATGGGATACTCCACTTATGGAAAATACTTCTGAAGGGGCTTCCAATAGTGCGATACCCAACCGGAGCTAAGGCTATCGTAGTCCCCTTCTGGGAATCCAGTGTGGTCGAGAATGACCGTCGTGTTGGGGCCGTTGGGCTTGAGTTCGAACTTGACAATTGAGTAAACGCCGGGTTCCCAACTGCCGGGGCGCCAGGCTTGGACGATTCGATGGCCAGCGACCAGTTCAACGTTGCGACCCGTGATCATTCCGCCAAACATGGACAGGGGTCCCCCTGGTTTCGCACTGATTTCGGCAGGAGCGGTTGTGAATGCGGTGAACTGCTTGGAGTTCAATAGCGCGTCGTAAACCTTTTGCGGAGAGGCGTGAATTTCAACTTCTTGATGCAGTGAGGTCCGCTGTGAATTGGGGGCCTGAGTCTGCGATCGCTTAGTCGCCGGATGAGCCAGCGCCCCCAAAAAGGTCATCGACATACAGATGCCGACCGCCGCACTCCCCAGCAATTGACGGCGAGTGAGGGCATTGAGTGGTACTAGTAAGTCCAGTATCTGTTCCATATGTTCTTAGCCAAAGTAAGCCCGCATCGGCTCCCAATAGTGAGCAGCCCAACCGCTGGCAAGAGATTCCTTGTTTCCTTCCGGGAAGCCTGTGTGATCGAGGATGAGTTTTGTACCGACGCCATCGGGGATGATTTGGTAGCGGACGATGGAGAACTCGCCGTCTGCCCAACTCATTGCACGCCACGCTTGGACGATTCGCTCGTTCGGTATCAACTGAACGTTAATTCCCGTGATATATCCGTTGTGGGCGCTGAATGAGCCCCCAACTTCCCTACTTATGTCTGCGATCGAACCGGTGAAATTCGCGTGCTGGTCTGAGTCCATAAGCGCCTCGTAGACTTGTTCCGGAGTCGCGCCAAAGAACTGCTCGTCGTGAATGCTAATTGCCATAGTTTTCCTCCTTCTAATTCTCACGCCCGTTGGGGCTCCGTTTAAGTGCGGAGTACGCAGCCACCTCAGGACAGCTTTTCAATTTCCAAGCCCAAGCTCCCCGAGCATAGCGAACTCCACTAATTACTAACTGTGTCCTCTAATATCGTTATACCAAATGGTATAATAACTTCAGTCTGATCGGTAAGCCAACATGGTGTCAACCCCTATTGAAAAAGAGTTTGCTCTCGACGAGCAGTTGGACTCCGTTTTTCACGCCTTGTCGGATCGAACGCGGCGCGATCTCCTCCGACGGCTGACTCGGGGGCCAGCCGTGATCACCGAGCTTAAAGAACCCTATGAAATGTCTTTCGCGGCCGTTTCGAAGCACCTGAAGGTGCTGGAATCGGCAAACCTCATAAGCCGCAAGATCGACGGTCGTTTTCAGCGATGTACGCTGACTGCGACACCCATGCAAAAGGCAGATCGCTGGCTACGCGAATACACCGCGTTTTGGGAAGGAACGCTCGATTCCCTAGCGGAGTTTGTTGAGGCAAGCGAAGGAGAACCCGAGATTTGAGCGGCATCGATGATCTGGCGGCACGCAACGTTACGGTACGCAAATTCGTTTCTGTCTCGCCAGAAGCGGTTTTCAGGCTCTGGACCGATGCCGGACTGCTCAAGAAGTGGTGGGGGCCGCCAGGCGTCACATGCACTGAGGCGGAAATCGATCTACGTGTTGGGGGCAGTTACCGAATTGCCAATCAACTGCCGACGGGGGCGACTATCTGGATCCACGGCCAGTACGAGGAGATTGATCGGCCCAGGCTACTGCGTTATTCCTGGGGAATCGGTCTCGACTCCCCTCCGGAGGAAGTTGTTACGGTGAGATTCGAGCCGAAGGACGGTGGCACTGAGGTCATTGTCTTCCATGAAAACGCCCCAGACATCTCGACGCGAGAGAGCCACGAACATGGCTGGGCCGGTTGCCTTGATGGCTTAGCCGAAGTCGCCGCTTCGGACGTTTGGAACCGTCCGGCTCCTTAATACGTTCGTATAGGTGTGGCAGTCGGACGCCCGAGGAAAGTTGAAACCTGCGACGCCGTTCAATCGGCAATAGCCGCATTCTGGCGGACCGGATATAAGGCGACCTCCCTCAGCGACCTCGAGACCGCCACTGGCCTTACGAAAGGGAGCCTGTACAAAGCGTTTGAAGACAAGCACGACCTATTCGTTCAAGCGCTTCAAATGTACATCGAAAACGCACAAGGTCTGATCTTTGAGATTCTAGAGCGCCCTGGCACTGCCTTGGATCAGTTGTCTGGTTGGGCAGAATTGGCGGTCAGTAACTGCACAAATGGAGGCTGTCTTGCGATTAAGACAAGCGATGAATTGGCCACCGAAGATCCTCAAGTCAAACAAATCCTGATCGATTATTGGCGGTCTGTCGAACAGAAACTGGCTAGCGTGGTCGAGCGGGGCCAAACCGAGGGCGCCATTCGGACCGATCTACCGAAGGAATCCATTGTGGCGCTATTGATTCGAGTGGCCATGGGAACCGCAGTCGCGGCGCCTCTCACGACTTCTGAGAGAAATACCTATGCGTTTAGAACCGCACTCGAATTGATTAAAGCTTGACGGGGTCTCCGGCGAATCTCATACCGGGGCCGAAAGGACCAGCATGCAAGCGAGAGGTGGATGTGCTCCTTACAACCAGGAGTGATCTCGTGCTGTCCCTCATTCCAATCGGGTTTTCGTCACCGCCGAACGTCGTCACTTCAACCCAACAAGAGAGTGTCTGAATGTGAAGGTTCATTCGAATATATTTGGAACCACTTGGTTCCAAATCTCGTAAACCTAATTGGAACCGATCGGTTCCAATTAGGAGGTATCAATGGGAACTCTTCAAGGCAAAATCGCACTCATCACAGGTGGCAGCAGCGGAATTGGGCGGGCAACCGCGCAGCAGTTTGTTGCCCAGGGCGCAAAGGTCATTATCGCTGGACGTAATCCGGAAACGCTGGCAAGCATCGAGGCTGAACTGGGCGACTCCGCGATTACAGTTCAAGGCGACGTCCGCGACGCAGGCAATCGGAAGGATCTTTTGGACGCGGTGAGAAAGTTTGGCGATCACCTGGACGTTTTGTTTGCCAACGCAGGCGGCGGTAACCCCTCTCCGGTGGAGCTCGTCAGCGAGCAGTCTGCCAAAGAGCTATTCGATGTCAATTTGTGGAGCATTTATTTTCTAATCCAGGACTCGCTGCCACTATTGATCGCTGGCTCTTCGATTATCGTGACGTCGTCGGTCGCAGCCCGGATTTCGATGCCGGGTTTAAGCATCTATTCGGCTTCCAAAGCTGCCCTTACGAGCATTGCTCAGTCGTATGCGGTCGAGTTGGCCGGAAAAGGCGTACGCGTCAATACCATTTCGCCTGGACCAATCACCACTCCGATACTTGGTCGAATGGGGCTGTCGCAAGAGCAGTTGGACGGTTTCGTGGAGAATATCAAGCAACGTGTTCCCCTTGGACGACTTGGAACCGCTGATGAAGTGGCGAGCCTTGCTTTATATCTCGCAGGCGACACGTCGACGTTCATCACCGGGGCGGACTTCACTGTCGACGGAGGTCTGTTAGCCGCATAATCTACTTTCGTTTCAACCAACCGGTGTCTTCCAACCAATCAGCAAGACGTTGCGGCCACGTGTTGACGGCTTTGTTCTTTGGAAATCGGTCACCCATGTTGAAGCCGTGCCCGCCTGCCGCGAGAATATGAACTTCCATTGGAACATGGGCGGCATGGTACTTCGTGGCCAGGTTGAGAACGGCGGCCGTGAGACCGTCGTCGCTGGCAACCACCATAAACGCCGGAGGAGCAGTGGCGGGCACGGCCTCCGGAATCCCGTGCGGACCTGGATAAATCCAAGCCGCAAAATTTGGGCGCTCGTCAGTGCGATCGATCGGGTCAGCAGCGGTTGCATTGCCGAAACCCTCGCCAAAGACGGCCATCGAAAGACACTCGCCGCCAGCAGAAAAGCCCATCATTCCAATCCGAGCCGGGTCCACGCCCCACTCAGCAGCCCGGGAACGGACCAGGCGCATGGCACGGTACACATCGGCCCGGGTGTCATGATCGACGGTCAACTTCGAGCCCGGTTCATTGGCGAGACGGTATTTGAGTACAAAAGCGGCAACTCCAAGAGAATTCAAGAACTTGGCCGGCTTTGTCCCTTCTTCGTCAATAACGAGTTCCCGATGGCCTCCACCCGGACAAATCACTACTGCCGTTCCATTGGCGGCGCCCGGAGAAGGGAGATAAACGGTCAGGGATGGACTCTGGATATTGGCGATCGACCAAGGATGGGGCCGGGTCTCCGCCTCGTTGCGCCGCGCCTCCGAACCGGGTGCGCCGTTAGACCACAAGGGAATGACAAGGGCCTCCGACTGCAACATCGTTGTCGACATGAATAGCGTCAATGCTAGCACAACCATTTGGTAACACTACCCGTAGTTGGTTTCGCTGGAACTTCCCTTATACTTATGATGTGGGTAAAGACTTGGAAGCGAAGTTTAAGCGCGTCGCCATTCGGACTCTGGCGCTTGTTTTTCTCTTGATCTTCGTCTTAGCCGTATTCCATATTCCGATGCTACACTTCTGGATCGGGTTCGCCCTCATCATCTGCTCCCACGTCTGGGGCTTTGCGCAAGCCGCGATGAAGTAGGCAAAGTTGCCCTCCGGCCAGAGCGCCTACTTGAGACTTGTAGCGCTTCCCGTCATAACCATGGTCAGATAAAAAATGAGTTCTCGACGTTTATCTTGATAACGCTTTTTATTCCAGCGGCGTTGGTTTCGTGTAGCCAGAGAGCGGATATTGATTTCCGGGACAAGGATGGCTGAACACCCCTTATGAGGGCTGCCCATGTGGACGACTTGGAACGTGCGAAGGAGTAGTGAGTTACGCTCTTATCGAAGCGGACGACGTCGAATTCCCCCAACATGCTGAAAGGGGTCCGAGAGAAGGCCGCCCTGACCCGCAAGCAGCTAGCCCTGGAACTAGGAAATAACACGGGTTGGCGAACCAACATTCTCGCTAAAAGTTAGCCTATTCGTGCTAAATTCTTGCTTATGATCGAATGAATGACAACCAGCGGCGTGACTTTGCGGATTATTTGTCACTCAATCTTTAGAGATAACTGTCGCCCTGCCTGGAGCCCAATGAGAGTGGCATTCCTGTCATAACGGTGGAATCCTGCTGGCGTGGAAACTCCCGATCGAGGATAGCCAAAGCCAGTAGGGTCGCTAGATTCCTGCGATAACAAATATTATCACAGGGACGGCACCTTAGGTAGGGCCGTCGGCAAGGGAACGGAGTAGTATGAAGGGACCTCAGTTCTGACGATCATCATCTCTCGAACCACGTGTATTATATCAGCATGCATTTCGTTGCGCTGGTCCCTCCAATCGTCCACGTTCAAGGCGCTAACCTGCCACCAAAAGACGTAAAAACTAGCGCAGACCTGCGGCAAAAGTCGGGGGCGCCTTTAATGAGGTCAATCCTGAAGGTCGGATTTGCCTTGCTGCTCTTGGCCGCTTTTGGTGTGGCATCTGCACAGAAAGTCTCACATGTGTCGCTGTCGTCGTCGTCCTTAGTCGGCGGTGCTTCCTCGACAGGTACGCTTACTCTTACATCAAAGGCAGGCAGTGGCGGCGTGTCCGTGACGTTGAGTTCATCGAACTCGGCAGCAACCGTTCCCGCTTCAATTTCGGTGGCATCTGGCTCGGCCTCAGCAACGTTTACCGTCAAGACGGTAGCGGTGACCGCAACAAAGTCCGCCAGTATCAAAGCGGCGCTCGGTTCGAGTTCTGCGTCGGCGACGTTAACTGTCAACTCACCCGCATTTGAGAGCATTACCCTTTCACCGGCCTCGGTCATTGGCGGAGCCTCGTCGCAGGGCAAGGCGACGTTAAGCGGGCCCGCGCCAACCGGCGGGCTTACGGTCAGTTTATCTTCAAACAGCGCTCGAGCAACTGTTCCAGCGTCCGTGACGATTGCAGTGGGTCAGACGAGCGGAACCTTCACCGTCAATTCGACAGCCGTATCGACCGTGACTAAAGCGACCATTACCGGGAGCCTGGGTACGGTCAAACGGTCAGCTACCGTCGCCATCAATCCGCCCACGCTAGCGAGTGTTTCCCTGTCACCGACCTCGGTGGTTGGTGGAAATCCTTCGACTGGTACGGCGACGTTAAGTGGACCCGCGCCAACCGGCGGGACAAAAATCGCATTGTCTTCGAGCATCACTAGCGCTGTGGTTCCGGCCTCAGTAACCGTTACCGCCGGATCGTCATCGACAACATTTACTGTGAAGACGGCTGCGGTATCAAGTTCCGCCGATGCGACCATCACGGGGAGCCTGAGCGGAGTCAAGCTGTCGGCGACGATGAAGATCAATCCGCTCGGACTAGCCAGTATAACATTGAACCCACCGACGGTAGTCGGGGGCAATCCGTCAACTGGCACAGCAACCCTGAACGGTCCGGCCCCAACCGGTGGAACAAAAGTCGTTTTGTCGTCGAGCACCAAAAGCGCTACCGTTCCTGTTTCGGTTATTGTGGTTGCCGGTTCGACGTTAGCGACCTTTTCCGTTACAACGACGGTGGTCACCGCGTCGGTGATGGCTACCATCGACGGAAGCCTGAGCGGAGTGAACCAGATGGCTCAACTCAACATCACGCCGGCAGGCCTGATTGGAGTCAAGCTCAATCCGACATCGGTAATTGGGGGTAGCTCATCCACGGGCACAGTGACTTTGAGCGGTCCCGCACCAACCGGAGGAGCCGCGGTGGCACTAGCTTCAAGCATTAAGAGCGCGACTGTTCCCGCTTCGGTCACCGTTATTGCCGGTTCTACGTCTGCGACATTCACGGTTACTACGACCGCGGTTGGTGCCTTAACGACGGCTGTTATCACCGGGAGTCTCAACGGTGTGAACCAGACGACTCAGCTCGCTATCACCCCGCCAGGGCTCAGCGGAGTCAAGCTAAGTCCGACGTCCGTGACCGGCGGGAGCCCTTCGACCGGTACTGTCACACTAAGCGGGCCCGCCCCAACGGGAGGCACATCGGTGACCTTATCTTCAGGTAACTCCAGTGCTTCGGTTCCGGCGTCAACGACAGTAGCTGCCGGATCGACATCGGCGACCTTTACCGTCACAACGATCGCAGTTTCGACAACAACCTCGGTACCGGTAACGGCTGGCCTCAATGGTATAACCCAAACTGCTACTCTAACTTTAGCTCCAGCTGGGCTAACAGGTCTCACGCTGAATCCAACCATGCTTATCGGTGGAAGTCCTTCGACTGCGAGCGTGACCTTGAACGGCCCCGCACCAACCGGTGGGACCACGGTAACCCTAGCTTCAAGCAGTAAGAGTGCGAATGTTCCCGCATCAGTCACCGTGATTGGCGGTTCTACCTCTGCGACGCTTACGGTTACCACGACCGCCGTGATTGCCTCCACGACTGCAACCGTTACAGCCAGCCTCGGAGGCGTGAACCAGACGGCTCAGCTCACGATCACGCCACCAGCATTGACAGTGCTGAGTCTGAATCCGATGTCAGTCGTTGGTGGAAGTCCGTCGACCGGAACGGTTACTTTGAGCGGTCCTGCCCCGACCGGCGGCACGTCCGTAACATTGTCTTCAAGTAGCTCAACTGCCACCGTGCCCGCATCGGTAAACGTGGCGGAGGGTACATCGAAGGCAACATTTACCGCCGCGACGGCATCGGTTGCTAGCAACACAATTGCAACGATCACGGCCACCCTAAGCGGCGTGAACAAAATGGCTCAGCTCACAATAACGACGCCGCAGGGACTTGCCAATTCGCCATGGCCTAAATTTCAATCCAACCTCTCAAACACCGGTCTGGGCACTGGATCGGGCGCACTTGGGGCACTCAAATGGTCCTTTGGGGGGTACGGCGAAGTGCTGACTGCAAACGTAATTGGACCTAACAACACCCTCTATTGTGGGACAGCCGGCGGCTATCTTCTCGCTGTCTCTACTTCCGGGCAGGTTCTTTGGAGCTACCCCACAGGTGGACCGGTTGAATCGACTCCGGCGGTTGGGTCAGACGGCACGATCTACTTTGGGTCGGACGACGGCAACATCTATGCAGTCAGCTCAAGCGGCACAAACAAATGGACGGTCAAGACCGGGGGCTACGTCGACTCCTCGCCGGCGATCGGGTCGAGCGGCACGATCTACATAGGTTCGGATGACGGAAACCTTTACGCTCTCAGCCCTTCTGGCAGTACTAGCTGGACGTTTAACCCGGGTAGCGGACCGATCTATACGCCTGTGATCGGTCCCGGTGGCAATATCTATGTTGGAGACGATGAAGGCGATCTCAATGCTGTGGGTACCGGCGGTTCGCTGCTATGGAGTGCTCAGCAAGTTATGAACGCAGGCACGGTGCCCGCCGTAGCTGCCGACAGCTCTGTCCTATACGTGGCCAGCGGCAGCGGCGTCACCCAACTCAACCAGCAAAACGGGAATGTAAATTGGTCCTATCAGCTAAACGTTCAGGACAATTGTTCGCCGGCTGTTGACGCGAATGACAGTGTTTATGTTGGGACTGATGACTTGCATGAATTCTGCGCGATTGATGTGAACGAAAACCTGCTTTGGACGTACAGCACTGGCACATGGGAGGAGACAATTCCCCTCGTCGGCCCGGACGGATCAATCTACTTCGGCGGCGGAAGTGGCGTTTTGTTCAGGCTCAATTCCGATGGCAGCCTAAACTGGGCCTTTCAAACGAATGGCTTGGTAGCGTCTCGGCCGTCTTTGGACTCTGCTGGAAACGTCTATGCCGCATCGCAGGACGGTAGTCTATATTCGGTTAAGTCTTCTGGCGCCATGAATTGGGAGTTGGTTACAGGAACGCCCATTTGGTCGTCCACCACCATTGGGCCGGACGGTACCCTCTATGTCAGTTCGGGCGGCCCCATAGGAGAAAACTCGGCGCTTAAATCAAGTCTAGGGCATATTTACGCAGTAACTCCGTCGGGAACCCAGAAATGGACATTCTCACTGAGTCAGCGCTCCTTCTCGACCCCCGCGGTCAGCGCTGGGGGAACCATTTACGTGGGCGGTGGTGACGGAAACCTCTACGCCATCAATGCCTCCACCGGCGCAAAAGAGTGGGCATATCAATCCGGATCCCCAATCTACAGCTCACCGACGATCGCGCCTAGCGGAGAGATCTATGTCGCCACTGTGACCGGGGAGTTGCTTGCAATTAACCCCGCCACTGAGACCGCAGATTGGACTTATTCCCTAGGAAGTGACGTTTCCAGCGAATACTCCTCGCCTGCGATTGCGCCAGACGGAACTATTTATATTGGGTCTGCGGATGGATTCGTCGTTGCCATTTCTACAAGTGGTTCAGTTGTGTGGAAATCGCCCCCGATGGGCGCGGTAGAGTCGTCGCCCGCAATCGGGTCGGACGGGACGATCTATGTACTATCCAACGATGGCAACTTATACGCCCTAAGTCCTGTTAACGGCAGCGTAAATTGGGCCTATCAGACAAACGATACGGGAACACCGAACACCCTTGCGATAGCGTCTGACGGCACAGTCCTCGTTTCTGGGCACGAATTGGAAGCTGTGTACCCAAACGGCACGTTTCGGTGGAGCGCCAGTGGAGCGAGTTCTGTTGCCGCCGGGCCCGACGGAACTATCTATGCTGTAACTATCGGTAGTGTAAGCGATAGTTTGGCCGCCTATAACTTGGCCGATGGGACACTTAAGTGGCAATTCCCAATCGGCTATTGCGATAATGCGACGTTTGCCCCCTCAATAGACGCAGACGGGACGGTTTACATCAACACGGCGGCGGGTCTCCTGTGGGCGATAAGGTGAGGCCGTCTTTAAGGCTCGCAGCCTGTTTCATGACGCCTTTAGCTCGCGGAAAAGAGCCTGAGAATCGTCGACCGCCCGCCGTGATCGCCGAGGACGAGCTAAGGAGCTCCGTCGAGTAGCCTTCGACTCGGTCAGCGATATCGACCCAATGGCCGAGCGCCATCCGCCCGTCCGTAGCCGTCTCAGGTGGCTGAGACAGACAACTACCGGCCTGTCTCTTGCCACCCGATGGGAAGTCGAAACCGCCCCGGAAAGCCTCGTCATCGGCACAAGTTAACTTGCAGGGTGACAGTTATCACTAAATATCGGTTGACAGATAATTCTGAAAGTCACAGCGGCTTCGATGTTTTTGGAACAGGTGTTAGAACCAAGACACTTGTGGCAATCTCTGTACTAGAGGAAACCCACGCACCCGAATTGGCTCGCCTGCTGAGGGTAGGAGCCACTACGGTGCGGAATGCCCTGGACACTTTGGAACAGGCAGGATTGGTCGCCGGCAGTCTTGAGGGCAATACAGGGCGGGTTCGGCTAAATCCAAGATTTCGCGCCTACACCCAACTGGCCGATCTGCTCCAGCAATTGGCCATTCGCGACACCGCCCTCCTATCCAAAATCGTGGATCTCAGACGAAGGCCTCGGCGGATCGGGAAGCCCTTGTGAAAAGACTCAAGGGCCTGAACCTCGCCGACATTGCGTTCGGGGTGTGCTCGGCGTTCCGGCGCGCTAACGTAACCGCTGTCCTCGTAGGTGGCGGAGCAGCCTCCTTCTATGCTCAAGAAACCTACGAGACCAGGGACCTTGACTTCTTGCTGCCATTCGAGTTGTTCGGTGCGCCAAAGGCTTTGATCATCGATGATCTTGGGTTCGCCCCGACCAAAACTGCAGGCACGTACGGGCATCCAGACATCCACGACACTCCGGAGATCTTACAAGGGCCGCTTTCGATCGGCGATGGGACCCTCATGATATACGCGATGCTGCGCATACGCGAACTCGTAATGAACGTTATCTCCCCCACGGATTCGGTAAAGAATCGGCTCGCCCACGCCATCCATTTTCGAGACATTATCGCGGCAAGGAAAGCGGCAGAATGTGGATCTCGTCACAGTCCAGAACTGGTGCAAGAGCGAAGGTGGCGCCAAAGCACTCGAAACGTTCCGAGACTTTCTCGTTTAGCTCCGATTTTTGCAGCACTCAATCGGTAACCTCGGAATCATCGAGACTCCATTCGCTTGGCCACCGATCTCTATGCTTTTTCTGGGCAAAAGCCTCTTGGGTGTCAAATCTCTCATCCGCAAATACTTTCATGAACTTCGCGGCTTTCGCAGCCAAATATCTGTTTGGAGGGCGCTTTGCGACCTTCATGAGGTGAACGAGTTCTAGGTCCAGATCTTCCTTTTCGTCGGACCATCGCCAGTAAGGGTTGAAGCCACCCAGCCGATCCGCTGCGCACCCCCCCAAAAAATGGGCCGCCCGATATCGAACCGAAGAGCGCGGATAATCTCCTGATTGGGCGATAGATCAGAAGCGCTTGGGCAACGCACTCGTGTTTTAAGTGATGAACTTCGAGAGCTTAGTTATCCTCATTCTCCCAACTGCTAAACCCGCTCCAAGAGTCTCTCCAAGGATGATGTGAATGCTCGAAGGCGAAAGCTTGACTCTCGGCATACCACGATTCGACAAACACCTGGGCATACTTCCTCGCCTTCGCGGCCAGGTTCCGGTTTGGCGACCGCCGGGCGATCTTCATGAAGTGGACGGCTTGGAGCCCAAGGTCTTTTCTCTCGCCGTTCCATCGCCAGTACTCGTTAAAATTCCCCAACCGTTTGGCTGCGCACGCTGCCATATAGGCGGCACGATACTTCACGGATGAACTTGGAAAGTCGTTTACGACATGTCGGCAAATCAGATAGGCCTGGGCCAGGCACTCGTGCTCCCAGAAGTGAAGCTCCAAGGCTTTGTCATCCTGCTTCGTGCTTACTCGATGGTTCCACGAGAAGTCGATGGCCGTCGACCGCTCTCCACCCCAAAGGTGTGCGTTATACAGCAGGAGATTGCGATGGCTGTAGTAGAAATTGGCCATTGCAAACATCGCCTTTGCTTTGCTGCTCGGGTCCGGGGCAACTGCAGCCCCTTTGTCCAGTCGGGAAAGTTGGTGTACTGTTCTTAAGGGATCCGGTTGAACGTCAGGGTCGTAACCGTAATCGCCCTCCAACTTAGTGAGCGCCATCCGCCTTCGGCGGCTCAATTGACCCAAGTATTCTTCGGCTTTTGCCCAACTGTGTTTGCGGAGATACCGCATGCCAAGGCTGTAGACGAAAGAATCCCGATCCCGGTCATGAGGATGTCTGTCGATATAGCGAGCGATCTGTTCCGGGCTCATTCGAATGTCGAGTAAAAATGCGAAGTCGTATGGATAGCCAAGCGTCCGGTATTCATCGAGGGCGTCTCCATACCGGCCTTCGTGCTCATATAGCAGTGCCAAGTTCTCTCGGGCGCCGCCCCGAAGATAACTCGTTCGATACTTGTCCACAATTGTTTCGAAGCACCGAATCGCAGTCTGGTAACGGGCGGTGCGTCGCGCCACTGAGCCCAAAACAAACTCTGCTCGCGCCGCTTCATCGATGCTGGGGTGCGACCGCAGCGTCCACTCTCCATATCGAATGGCTTCAGATTTGCGTCCCAATCGGTATTCCGCCTCGGTGACTCTAGACAGAAATTTCGCTTTGTAAGGCGAATTGAGGATAGCCTGATCGTTTTTCGAAGCGAGTGCAAGGACGTCCGCTACAGGTCGCGTGCCATCCAAGCGAAAGTCCATATAGAAGGACAGCAACCGGGGATCGTCACGCAGCAACAACCAAAAACGCTTACCGTCTTCCGCACTGAAGGCTTCGAAACAGGATTGCAGCCGATTGATCGCCACAAACTTCAACTCCATGTTGTGTGACATCCCGTAGAGCAGCATGTAGGCGGCTGCGACTTCAGCCGGACGCTTTAGCTCTTTCTCGCAGAGGAGAATCGACTTAATCGGATTATCGATCGAGGGCAAGCTCTTGCAGAGGTCAAACTGCCGGCGGTACTGCCGCAACGCGTTCCAATAATCTCTTTGGAGGTAATGGATGCGCCCCCGCCAACCAACGATATCAGAACGAAATCGAGTGTTCGGGTATCGTCGAATCAGGTCATCCAGGGCAACCTGAGCCACATCGAGATCGGCGGAGTTAGGTTCCTCGCCTGATCCCAAGAGGTTTCTGGGCACCATGATTAACGCTGGCTCGGCCAAGGGCGATGCCGGATAGCCGTTCGCTAGCGCAAAAAAGGCGTGTGCAGCGTCCTTTGGTTTTCGTATGCGATCGGCGCGCTCGTAAAGAACGAAAGGTAGAAGATTCGGATCCAATCCATCTAGATTGGGTAGCGAACCCTTGGCGAACACTGGCCGAGTCGCAAGCAGCAGTTGCTTGCTGCCCTGGAGGCCCGGATGACCGGATAGGACCTTTAGAAGTTCAATCCTTCGCCGTATGGAACCTTGCAGACAGCCACAGTGGGATAGGGATTGGATCCAGATTCTCAGAGCGCTTCGATACCGGCCCCTAGATTCCAGATTGATTGCTGAACGGTAGGCATGGTCGGTCAGGTTGCCTCGCTTTGCGCTATCGCTATCTTGTCGATCGGCGGAGGTGTCCTCAAAGTAGGTCGTACCGGGGCGCCATGCCGGACCACCTCCCATGTCGTTACCGGGATACATCGTATACCTTGAGGGAGGCGCACCGAAGTCGACCGCCAGGCCCTTAAAGTGAACACCCCGGTCCACTAACCAAAGGTGCGCAAGGGCTAACGATCCAAAGAGACCTACCCCAACAAGCGCAACCAACCTATGTGCCTTCATCATCAGCCTTCGCCATCCTCCTCTCCAAAGTCGGTCCGATACCGATGCGAACGGCGGCGTTCGTTGAATGCACCGCTCTTGTCTGCATCCACTGCGAATACCGCCGCATACTTTCGTGCCTTGGCGGCCAGTTTCTTGTTTGGAGCCCGGCTCGCAATTTTCATGAGGCGGGCCGCTTCGTGGTCCAGGTTGGTGTATCCGCTCTGCCATCGCCAATATGGGTTAAAGTTACTCAATCGCTTGGCCGCACAGGCGCCCATATAAGCAGACTGAAATCGGATGGGTGCGCGGGGATAATCGGCGACGATATTCCTACAGATCAAGAGGCTTTGAGCCATGCATTCATGCTCCCAGTGATGAGTCCAAACCGCGTCGTCGTCCTGCGAGGTAGCGATGCGAGAATTCCAATCAAAGCCGAACAAGTCTGCTCTTTGTCCATCCCACAGAAAGCCGTTGTAGAGCATGAGATTTCGGTGGCTGTAGTAATAGTCGGCCATCGCGAACATCGCAGCTGCCCTCGCCTTGCCAGTTGGTGCAGAACGGACGCGATCATCTAGCTTGGCCAGGTCCATGGCAGATGTCAGTGGGTCTTGTTGAGGCAGTTGGTCAAACTGATAAGAGTCATCCCGCTTTCGAAATGACGCTCTCTTGCTTCGGGAGATCGTTTGGAAAGCCTGTTCGGCCTTAGTCCAATTGTGCTTACGTAGGTAGCGAAGCCCCAGACTGTACTCGACACCATCGCGATCGGCAAGGCGAGGATGGGAGACGAGGTACGAAACGATCTCACCCGGTTTCATTCGAATGTCGAGCAGGTATGCCACGTCGTACTTGTAATTCAACTGCCGATACGTGTCCAACGCATCGCCGAAGCGCCCTTGATGCTCATAAAGCAAAGCCAGGTTCTCGCGGGCGCCGTTTCGAAGGTAACTGTCTCCGTAGCGGTGAACGATCGTCTCAAAGTGCCGGATCGCCTCATTCGTCTTCGCAATCCTTCGGTTCACGGAGCCCAATACGAATTCCGCACGAGCCGCATCGTCATTCGACGGACGGCATCGAAGCGTCCATCGGGCGTAGCGGGCGGCTAGCCGCTTTCTGCCCAGTCGGTAAGCGGCTTCAGAAGCTCTGGAGAGGAATCGCGCCTTGTAAGGAGACCTCAGCACAGCGCTGTCGTTCCTTTCCGCCAGTTCCAAGAGCCCCGTAGGGCTCGACGTGTTGTCGAGGCGAAAATCCATATAGAAGGCCATCAGCCGAGGATCGATCCTCAATAATTTCCAAAACGCGTTTCCATCGGCCGCACTGAATGAGTTAAAGCATGCTTTCAGCCGGGTAATCGCGCCGTACCGTAATAGGCGATCGTCAGTAAGCCCATATCGCAGAACATATGCCGCTGCGACCCCTGCCCTACGATGCAGCCCAGTCTCACAAAGGATGATCGAACCGAGGGGCTTTGCCGCGCCCACCGCCGAAGGACTCAACGCGAATTGCCGACGGTACTCAAACAACGCGGGGTGCAATTGACCTCGAAGGTAGAGCATCCGGGCCCGCCATCCGATCACATCCAAATTAAAGCGAGAATTGGGATAGTCACGAGTCAGCTTGCCTAACGCAGATCGGGCGATACCGAAATCGGCAGCATTCGGTTTGGCATTGTCGCTTAATAACATCCGTGGGATCATGATTAATGCCGGTTCGGCAAGAGGGGATTCAGGGAATTGGGTAGCAATCTCTCTGTAGGCCACGACGGCCTGATGCACGTCCCTTAACCTAATAGCCCGTTCGTACAGGGCGAACGGTCGGATCAACCGGTCAAGCTTCGTTGGATCCGGGATTTGGCCCTTTGCAAGGTACGGCCGGGATGAAAGAAGCAGTTCCGGGATGAGATGCAAGTGAGGATGACCGACGACAACCCTTAAGAGGTCGATTCGACGGCGTACCGTGCCCAGAGAACCGACCCCGTACTTCTGACAGCGGTTCCATAGGGAGAGTGCTTTGCGATATTCGGCATAGCCTTCTGCCAACGCGGCCTCACGAAAAAGCCGGTGCATCCGGTTCTCCTCATGCTCCTCTACACCTTCGCTGTCCGGTCGTTCATCGTCCCAATACCTGGTCCCAGCACGCCAAGCCGGTCCGGTGCCGAGAAGTTCCCCTGGGTACATGGCATACCTGGCGGGGGGTGCACCGAAGTCAATTCCATAGCCGTTGAAATGGACAGCCTCTCGTTCGGCCCCAATGCATGCAAGAACCAGCGAGCCAACGACCCCAACGGATACGGCCGCAAAGAGCCTTAATGAACGAATCACCGCACTGCCTCCTTCCGGATGCGATCTGTATAGATTATATCCTTGGTTCCCTGTACATAATTGACTCCATCTGGACAATCTACGACCCAGGACACTTCCTTCGGGCTCGGTCCGTCCGCTCCGACTTCGATCGCTCCCGCATGGAGGGTCGCACCCGGCAGCATGTGATACCGGTCGAACAAGACCGCATTCGCATGTGCCGGTGCGCATGCGCGAAAACTACGGTCAGACATCAGGACGCCCGTCTGAGCGTGATCGAAGTCACCCGGCTCGACGTTGTCCAAACCGATACCGTCGAAAGCGACCATGACTGAGACCGCTCCCGGCGTCGCCATCGTAGGCGCGGAACCGATCGACTTGACGGTCAGCGAATACTCGTATGGGACTTTGTTCGCTGTCTGACCCGTTCCGATCAAAGACCATGGAACCGAGCGGCGCTTGAGCGAGGGTTCAATGGCTACCGTCGCCTTCTTGCCGGCAAAACTCTGGGCCATCGTTTGCAAAGGCAGGTTCAGTTCGTCCGCCACTTCCGGGTATCGATAGAGAATCACGCCTTGGCAGTTGGACGACGCATTCTCGCGGACAATCTTTAACTCGCGCGCAAGCATTTCGGCGGTCGGCAAGACGTAGGCGATATGGAAACCGAGTCCACGACCGTTCATGTCAGGATGGACCGCTTTTAAGATCAGCAAATCTTCGCCAATTCCGTCCCTCGCGCCTGCTCTCCTGCCGTTTTCGGCCATTGGAAACGTGCCTTCAAAGCTTAAGGAAGGATGGCGGAGGGCATCTTCTGGCTGCATCCCGTGATACATCGCGATAAGGCGTCCACCCTTGTCGAAAAGGAGAGCATGACCATACGTGGCGATCCCGACGAAGTACGGCTTGCCCGCCGATTCGGCACGCGCCATTCCGTTCTCAAGGTTTCCAGCGTCCGCGACCGGTCGAACCTTGTCGAGGGTGCGTCCAATCTGGCCCTCGTAGAATTGCGGAGCCACAAAATCGCAGGCGTCAACCAGATCCTGGTAGTGGCGGGAATTCAACCAGGTTTGGAGAGCGGTCGTGGAAAAAGAATCTTTGGATTCAAGAGTTCCTTTCTTACGTAGCCCGTCGCCAATGCTATGGATCAACTTCGCGTATTTGGGCAGAAGCCTTGTCGGACAATCCACGTCCATTTGGATCCCAGCGACATGAATTCCCTTTGCCCGCGCAGTCTTCCGGATTCGTGCAATCGCCGGTAAAACATCGGCCACGATCGTGGCATTGGAGAATTTCTCAAAGTGAGATCGAAGCCCGCCATCAAAATTGAAGGTCAGCACGATAGGCATGCCCTTCGCATTCGAGTTCCAGGTTTGGGGGATCATCGTCTTCACATGAACCCCATCGGTCGTAAATGTTGCGGCTCGCACATAAATCGTCGAGACTCCGATCTTCTTGAGCCATCCCAACTCGGCATCGGTGACTTGAAACGGCGAGTGCCAGTACCATATTCCAACTTTCATCGGAGGAGGGGAACCGTGCCGGAACATACGCAAACCCATCCATGCCACGAGTACCATGGCAAGCGCTGCAGCCAAGACAATTCGCAAATGCGATCTCAAATATGCACCGAATCAGGTGGGAGCGAACCATGCTTCGGCGAACTTTCTGCGCTCGTTGAGTTATCTAATGCGAGCACAGTTTTCACGCTTAAAAGCAGGGTTCTTGGCCATCATCATATCCCGATTTAGATGCTTCTTAGCAGGATATTTTGGGACCGACAGAAAACTGCTCGAGGGTGATGATTCATTCGGGCAACTTGTGGGCACGAGACCTTAAACGACCGAACCCTTGACGCAATTTATGCCCGAAATTGATGTATCCGCGTGGTCCACCTTCAAAAAGAGGCCCGAACCGTCGCAAGGCTTATTCACGCGGGAACCTCGGCTGGGCGAACTTCTCCCGGCCGACCTCCCGCACGCAGGTCGTGTTGGACTCCTAAGAATCGTCCGCTCTCCAAGTTCTCATGCAGGAAAAAAGCCAACCACTACGGCCTGTTCAGGTCCGGATTGAATGACTCCAATGCTCCTCAAATTCCGTTGTCTCATCTCCACCAACCGCCATCCGTACGCGAACAGCAGCCGCAAAACAACGCCTCCCTCAGGTCCGAATACCGTTCGATGAGATCTCGTTACCTAGGCGAATATAGATATCACCTACCGCTCGACAACGTCCTGATCCGTGATGAATTCATCTTTTGTCAAGTAAACCAGTACATATCGCGGGCCACTGGTCAGTTTTAACCGGTAGTACAAGACATGGCTCACTTCCGCACCGTGACGTTCGATCTTACGACCGGAAACGTCGAATTCAGTCAAATAGGAGATCGATTGGGTGCCTGAAAACTCGGGTGCGGGACCGCGCGCGAAGTCTTTTCGGGCCTGGGGTGCGACGCCTTCGACGCTCTCCACTGGCTCGCCACCTCGCTCAAACGCCCGTAACACTTTCAAAATCCTTTGGGTGCGATCCACGTCGGGATCTGGCTTCGGTTTAACCGAGCTTGCAAGCGGACCGATGATTTGGGCTTCGGTCGTCCAGTCACCGAGCCTTAAGGAAACGCTCTTGAGGACACCTCGGCTGTCGCTGGCAAACGTCATTCCACGGTCACAGTCGGCCGCAACGAACTTGGTTTGAGACACAGGCTCGAATGTGCCAGTGAGTCTTCCACCATCATCCACGACAAGTGCTTCGCCATCCCGACGCACCTGGAACACATTGCCACCCCAAACATTGCAATAGCCGGTATAGGAATCCAAGATTCGTTGGTCGACACTAACTACGCCTTGCGGTCCTAGGCTCGGGACATAGCATTGCGCCACGCCGTTATCAAGAGCGAATACATTGGCTGCGCCGCCATTCGCTAGAACAATGACGGTTAGTCCGTCATCCGGATACCTGGCTAGCATGGTTGCCGACTCTGGATCCCCGCCAGCGTGGGAGATGTGAAGGTGTCCGTTTACTCGATCGATAAACCAGCCCAACCCATGGCTGTATGAGGAGCCATCATTCAGGGTAATCGGCGACCACATCTCCCGTTTTGTGCTTGCCGTCAACAAGGTATCGGTCGAAAGAGCAGCGTCCCATTTTGCGAGGTCCTTCACGGTTGAAAGGATCCCTCCATCTCCATGGCGAGTCTCCCGATAACGCAAGAAATCCGCATTGTGAAGTCCGCCGAAACCGTACCATAGGTACCCTGACGCGCGATTGGGCACCACATCGTCCGGTGTATCGCGCCTAGTCGCAGTCATGTGCAACGGGCTAAAAACCCGGTGAGCGAGGAATTCGTCGTAAGTCTCACCGCTCACTTTCTTGATGATCATTCCAAGCAGAACGTAGTCCGTGTTGCTGTAAGTCCATTTGGCCCCGGGAACGATCTTCAGAGGAACGGCTTTGACAACATTGATAATGTCCTCCGGCGTTGCATCGTGATTGAATTCGTGCCTTACGTCGTCTACATTTAAATAATCGGGAATGCCTGAAGTATGCGATAGAAGTTGGCGAATGGTGATCGCCTTCCATCTCTCGGGCACATCATCGATATAGGATCCGAGTTTGTCTTCAAGCGACAGCTTGTTATCCTGCTTTAGGAGAAACACTACGTTGGACACAAACGACTTCGTAAGCGAAGCAAGCTCGTAAACCGTTTCCGGCGATGCCGGAACCCGTAATTCCAAGCTTGCCATGCCATATCCTCGGCATTTGACGATCTTTCCGTGTTGAATAACCGCTAGCGAGAGCCCTGCGATATGTTGCCGAGCCATTGCCGTCTTGAGATAGTCGTCGACTTGGTCTGCAAAGGCAGAACGGACGTAGGCAAAGATACACAACGAAATGAGAAACCTAAATTTGATCAACATCGAGGAGCCCTGGTTAGATGAGCTTATCGTTGATGCGGTGGATTACGATTGGACGAGACTTGCAATCATTGGACCTCACTTGCCTTTTGATGTACTTTCTGGAAATTGGATGGCGTCATGCCAGTAGCCGCCTTAAAGGCCCGTATAAAGTGGCTCTGATCCGAGAAGCCAGCCAACAGAGCGATCGAAGACGAGGAAGCATTAGATGTCAGCAACAAGACTCGGGCGTAATCGATCCGAAGGTTGCGGATATAGTCGCCGATTGTGCATCGATACACACGTCGAAAGCACCGCATTAGGTGCGCGGGATGGATGGATACGGCGAGAGCAAGTTGGTCGACGGACACATTCTCCGCAAAATGGGCATGCAGATAGTCCTTTGCCGATCGAAGCCAGCCAGGCGCCTCATGCATTTCACTCGGAGCGATTTCGCGGCTCATCGATGCCAAAAGCTCCAAACCCATTCCCTTTAGCATGAGTGGGCTCAAGTCATCCTTGCGTATCAATTCAGAATGCATCCTCATTGCCAACCACTGGGAGGCGCTGCTGGAACACTCGGCCGCATGATCCATTTTAAGGCCAAAATTCTCATATTGGCGGAAAGCTTCTGGGTCTATCACGAATTGGAGAATCTCAGATCCTTCTGAGCAACCGGTGGCATGCACTTCGCCCGCAGGGAGGTAAGTCAGACTCTTGGGTCCACGACTGTAGGACTGCCTCTTCCGGGAGTCGTCGACCTCACCTTTTAATACAAATACGAAATGCCCTTTATCATGGGAGTGGAACGGCATATAATCCGCTGAATCACAACGAAGGATCTCAAATCTAAAGCCGTCGATGGGGCAGGCAGCTAACGCTTTGTAGGGGGATAGTCGATTCATCGGACACCGCTTGGCTGACTGGAGTCTACACTAACGCTCTTCTTAGACCCAGTAGCCCATGGATGAAGCAGGGCAGAAGAAGATCGCCTGGTGCGACGGAGCCAAAAGTGCCTAAAGAAGCCCAATCCGAAAGTGGACTGCCCGTCGGGCATTTGGGTAAGGGATTCTAGGTGATACCGCGTCTTTGCGTACAAGTCCGAAACATGCAGAACTTTTTCGACTTAGGTTTGCGCACACCCGGACCACACGCACCTTTGGGATGGTTTGCCCTTACCTTATTAGCAGACTAGTCTTGCAATATCAGAGACTGGAGATTGTCCATGGCTTTGAGCTTACTTCAATAAAGTCTCTCCGATTTTCCAGGAAAAGCCATCCATGTCCGCCTGATTGGTGTTGCTTAATATGACGATATTGATCGTTTTCGAGAAGCCAACCCCGTTGAAGTGATAGAACGAGCCGTTGGCTCCCATGATTCCGCCGGGGCGATTCACGTTTCGGAATTGCTTTCCGCCAAACTTCGGATAACCGACCCACAGACCATAGCCGTATCCGTCCAGGCCGGGCTCAAGCATCTTATTGAGCGACTTAAAACCAATAATTTTGCCAGAATACAGCGCGTCAGCAAACGAAAGCAGGTCACCGGTCGTCGAGTACATGCCTCCCGCGGCGTACCAGTTCTCCGGGTAGACCGGCATGTTGTTGATTAGGGGCACTTTCCCATCGGGACTCCAGTAGCAGCTTGCTAGCTTGTTGACAATATCTCGCTGGTAAAGCATGCCGCTGTTTTTCATTCCAAGAGGACCAAGAATGAAATCCCGGAGGACCTGGTCGAACACTTTACCGGTGACCCTCTCAATGATCTTGCCAAGGATGATGTACTCGCCATTATTGTAGTCAAATACTTTGCCCGGCTCGTGAACCAACTTGCCGCCGCAGAATTTGTCGAGCATCTCGTCGGATGAGAACGGTAGTTGATCGTGAAGGATTCCGTGGCGAAGGGCGTCATCAGGGCTTTTAATGCTGGAGTCAAGATTCTGTATTCCAGATGTATGGTTGAGAAGTTCCTCGACGGTCACCTTGGCGGCGCCCTCGCCCTTGTAGCTCGGGAGGTAAGTGTTTATCGTATGGTGGAGGTCGACTTTTCCTTCCCCTACAAGTTTGAGTACGATGGCCGAAGTAAACGCCTTGGTGATGGAAGCGATATGGAACCTTGTGTCCGGTTTGCATGGAACGTCGAACGCTCGATTTGCCAAACCGTAGCTCGCTTCGTAGACTTTTTTCCCGTCTTCCTCCACCACGACCGATCCGCTGAAGTGGTGGACGATGGCGTATTCGCGGATCGCTTTGGCTAAGGCGGCTGTTCCTGACTGCTGATTCAGCACCGCAACGAACGCAAGCAGATTAAACAAGAGGTTGTGCATATAGATTCGAGAAGGTATGCAACTTCTGCCAAGAGCGGAGAAGCAGTTCCTCGGTCATGAGGCATTTGGATTCAATCCGATCCATTTCAATCATAACTGGACTTATGCTCCAGAGTCTTTCCTCAGGCTCTCATTTATTGTCTCAGGCTTGCACGGCTGTTTCTAAGTTGCTGGAATTGGGCTGGCGAGAGGCCTGTTTGCTCCTTGAACAATCGGCAAAAGTGGCTCTGATGAGAGAACCCCGCCTCAAGCGCAATCTCCGACAAAGGCATTTCGCCCTTGGCCAAAAGTTGCTCAGCATATTCGACGCGGAGCCGACGGACGTAGTCACCCGGTGTGCAAAGGAAGTGCCTGCGAAACGCTCGTGCTAAATGGGAGGGATGTACGCTTGCCGCCTCAGCAATCTCTGTCAGGGTCATGTTTTCGCGGAACCCATCATGCAGATAGTCGCGGGCACGTGCCAGCCAAGTCGGTAGGCATGATTCAGAGGACAGTGAAATGCGTCGGGAACTCTCGACCAAAAGTTCCAGCAAAAGTCCCTCCATCATCATAGGTGACAGTTCGTCGCGGAATCGGAACTCTTGATGGAGCCGCTGAGCGATCCACACTGGCACGCCCCCGTTGCTTGCAACGGCTGTTTCGATGAACCGCGAACAGCCTTGACTCCGCTCCAGCCATCGGCTTTGAATTCTGATTTCGAACCATTTGGCGCCTTTTTCGAAGCGTGGTGCATGGGTCTCTCCGGCTGGCAACCCAATCAGCGAGGGCGATGTCAGATGAACGGTCGTACCCCTTCGAACATCTTCAAAGGCGCCCTCTAGCAGAAGGACAAGTTCCCAGTCGTCGTGCGAGTGAGGTGCGCAAACCCCACTTCGATCATGTCTGCCTTCAAAATATCGAGCGGCGTCAGTAGTTAAGCAAAACGGTTGGACCATGCCTGAATCATTATCGGTGGTCGTAACTCGATACACAATGCTTCCACCTTTCACTGACAGTTGACAGGCGACATGTTGCCGCAGGTCCTATCTGGCGCAGGATAGATTGACGAGCCCATTCGGGCGGCGTTACAGATCTGTCCGTAAAAGCACCGGACATCCCACTCGGAATCGGCCGACGAACCAAACTTCTTCCACTTCGCGTGTCCATCGACGTACGCGACGTTAGCGCCACCATTATGCCGGTAGTCGACTTGCTTGTCGTTCTGAAGCATGTCAAGCCATGCGACCTCCTAATCGCCTTCATTACGGTGATCTCGCACGAGGGCAGGATGGGGAACGAGCGGCAAGGACCGTCCAAGATACGCTCTTCGAGAATCAAAGCCATATTTGCCACCTACACGGTTGGGCAATCATTCCGAATCACGTTTATGTGCTAGTCAAGCCTAGATCAGTCGATTTGGCAACAACGGTCAAATCGCTCAAAGGAGCTTCGTCCAACAAGGTGAACCGAGTTTTGGGCCGAAGTGGCCGACTTTGGCAGCCTGGTTACTTCGATAGACTTATACGGGATTCCAAACACTTTTTAGGCGTTCTCCGCTTTATCGAATGGAACCCATTGAATGCGAAGCTATGCGCTGATCGAAAGAGGTGGGCTTGGAGTTCGGCTTGTCCGGATGCTCGGGCACGGCTGGATCATCTAAATCTCGAAAGAGAAAAACTCGAATCTGGGTCGACTCTAGCTTAGAAGTTCGAGTCGTCTGCAAACATGTCAAGAGACTGGCTAAAGCCCGAAACCCTTGTGCGGACTAAAATCCGCGCTTCGTTTTAGGTCGAATTCTTGACCAAGATCATAGCGGTCGGAGATCTCGAATCCTGAACGTCTCGACACTCACACTTTCGACGGGATTCGACTGAAGGGTCCAGTTCCGAACGATCTACGCTGAGGGTCCCGAGTGCGTTGAGATTTCGGTCGCATGCTTTGGGGGAAGCAGGGAATTGTCCTGAGGGCGGTCTTTAGGGCCAGGATGTACCTCTTACGGTTATGGGTCGGATCTAGCCTAGGACTTGAGCGATTCAAGGCCCTGTGCGATCAATTTTGCGGCCGTATCGGGGTCTCGGACTTCGATTAGGACGATATCGTACTTGGAATCTTTGAGTTCCAACTCAATCGACTTCTTTGCGTCTAGTAGGTCGCAAAAGACGGTCTTTCCGTTTATCTTGAACAGACCGGCTTTGATGCCGCCGGGCAGGCTCGTTCCCAGGAGCCTAATGCCCTTCCACCAATCGTCACCGTGTTCGGGCCGTGGCGTGACCTTCACAATTTGCCGCAAAGGAACATCGATGCTGCCCTTGAAAGCCCAGACCTTGTGCATACCAAGGATCTTACAGCGCAACGTTTCGGACTTGATGCTCAATTCAACCACAGCGAATTATGACCACATGGCCGACCGCGATTCTAACGTGGGCGATGTCGACGATGTCTCGCTCATTCCCAGTTTTGGGTCTACGCGGCACGGTCATTTGGGTGGATAATCGAATGGCGAACGTGCAAGGCGTTTGTCTTCGATGTTGACCACTCTGCCGATTCTATGGCCAGATGGTAGGATGACGGAATGCCTCTGGGGGTGGTTGCGGCGGTTTTGTTCTCGGCTTTCCTTCATGCCGCGTGGAACGGAGTCCTACGCCAAAGCACCGATCGGGCTTGGGCTGCGGGCTGGATCGGGGTTTCGACATTCGTCGTTTGCGCACCATTGCTTCCACTTGTCGGTATTCCGTCCCAAGTTTGGCCGTTCATTCTGGCTTCCTCGACCCTCCATGTTGTCTATCTGGGCCTTCTAGCGCAAGCATACAAGGTCAACGAACTCTCATTTGCCTATCCGATTGCCCGCGGCTCGTCGCCGATGTTGGTTTGTTTGGGCGGCATCTTGGTGGCTTCCGAGCATACGCGAGTTCTTCAGACGTTCGGAATCATCGCAATCGTCTCCGGAATTGTCGCGATCGGCTTGGTTGCCAAGCACTGGGACCGCAAGGGGTTTCTGCTTGCACTCGCTATCGGGGCGGTCATCGCAACCTATACGGTCATCGACGGCATCGGCGCGCGACGGTGTGGTTTGCCAACTCAGTACAACCTCTGGTGCTTCTCGATCTATGGCCTCGCAATTCTGATCATTCGGCTGACGATGCTTGGACAAAAGGCTCTGCACGGTTCGGGTAAACGAATCGCATTCGCATTTGGAGGGGGCGTGACAAGTGTGGTGGCATACGCCATCGTCACCTGGGCCATGGTCCATGTTCAGATGGGCGCCGTATCGGCGCTACGCGAGACCAGCACGTTGTTCGCAGCCGGCATTGGAGTGCTTTTCTTGAAGGAGAAATTCTCACTCCAGAAGTTGTTTGGCTGTGCAGCGATCGTTTGCGGTGCTGCTTTGGTAGGACTTGGGTAGGATTCCAGCAGTCCCTTGCTGTTAACGTCCACCATTACCTCCAGCCTAACTCTCGCTTTTTTACTCCTTGGCAACTCAATCTCTTGGGTGTCCAAAACGGTGGAAGCTGCCGTACGGATGGTTCATCAAGGTGTCGATAGACAGGACGCAGCCAGCATTCAGACGGCTCCTATCAAGCAGGGCTTGCTCGTCCACGGTCGGTTCGGCAACGGACTCGACGTGCAAGGAGCGTTTTACAGCGCAGAAGGTAAAGCGGTCTACCAGGATCCGCCGCTAACGGTGGAATGCTGGGCAAAGTTGCGAAGCAGCATCGGCTCCAACATGCTGGTGGTGAATAGTTCGGTCCAGTCTCCACGGCATTGGGAGATTTACTCCCAAGCTCAGACAGGCGTATTCGCCGCCTTTCTGCCCGGTGCGACTCCTGACCATATCGACACCTCGATCAGAGTGACTGACAACCAATGGCACCACGTTGCGATGGTCTATTTGCCCGCCCGGGTCCGATTATATGTAGATGGAAAGCTTGGTGCAGATCAGCCAATCGGTGTAGCCCACGCAACAGCCGCGATCGGCGCCCTATCCATTGGGAACGACCCACTTCGAAACCTCCACTGCGACGGCGAGATCGACGAGGTCCGGATCTCAACCACAGCCCGAGAAATAAACGAGATTCCAGCCGAACCATTCGCGAACGACGCTGACACCGTGGGCCTGTGGCATTTGGATGAGATTGTGGATGGGAGGTTTCCCGATGCATCTAAACTCAGAAACTCGCTGCTATTGGAGCAGCAAGTGCTTGAGGCCCCAAAAGCCAGGGTTGAGTTTGTGCCCATTCCAAAAGTCCGGGCAAGAGACTCGGTGGATTGGGCCAACGTCGGAGAAGACAAAGGGGCTATGCGATACTCCCGCCTTTCGCAGATCAACCGTAAATCGGTAAAGAACCTCAAAGTTGCCTGGGTCTTTCACACGGGGGATGCAGCCAAAGCGGGCTCCACGATCGAATGCACTCCCATCGTCATAGACGGCGTGATGTACTTGACGACGGTCAATCTCAAAGTCATCGCTTTGGATGCGGCAACCGGGAAGCCGATTTGGGAATATGACCCCCATGCGAGGGGTGTGAATCGCGGCTTGGGCTACTGGTCAGATGGCAAGCCCAACGGCGTACGACGCATCATCGCGGCTCTCGCCGACGGTAAATTGGTTTCACTGGACGCGACGACAGGAAAGCCGGATCCTGGATTCGGACACGACGGAACGGTCAATCTGCGTGAGGGGATCGAACGAGACATCTCGAAGGAGACTTACGGTTCCACGTCGGCGCCCGCTATCTTTGAAAACCTCATTATCGTGCCGATCATTGTTGCCGAGTCACAACCTGGCGGGCCCGGCGATATTCGGGCATTCGATGTTCGTACCGGACAACAGGTTTGGCGGTTCCATACCGCTCCCTGGCTAGGAGAATATGGCAATGACACTTGGGCGGCAGATAGCTGGAGGGGGCGCACCGGGGTCAATGCCTGGGCAGGATACACCCTTGATGTAAAGCACGGGATCGTTTTCGCCGGTCTCGGCTCAGCTTCGTCCGATTTCTACGGTGCGGATCGGCTTGGGCAGAACTTGTTCGCCAACTGCACCTTGGCACTGGACGCACGCACTGGCAAACGTTTGTGGGACTTCCAAACGACGCATCACGATCTGTGGGACCACGACCTTCCTTGTCCGCCCGTCGTTTGCTCGATCGTTGTCAAGGGCAAGCGAGTCGAAGTCGTGGCCCAACCGACCAAAACCGGCTTCATCTTCGTATTCGATCGATTGACCGGCAAGCCGATTTTTGGCGTCAAGGAAATCCCCGCCGCTCCCTCCACCATTCCCGGCGAGGCTCCGTGGCCCACCCAGCCGATCCCGCTGAAGCCTGATGCGCTGGAGCCCCAAAATGTGACAGAGGAAGACTTTACAAACATCACTCCCGAAGCCAATGCTTACGTCAAGCGTATTGCCAAGAGTCTGATGTTCGGCGTTCGATATCAGACGCCTAGCCTTCAAGGCACGGTCATCACGCCCGGATTTCACGGCGGCGTGAACTGGAGCGGAGCATCCTATGACCCGACCACCAACATGCTCTACGTAAACACCAACAATGTGCCGTACATCAGTCGGTTGAAACCGAACGGATCAGGTGGTTACGACTTCATGGGCTATACGTATTTCAGCGACCAGAATGGTTACCCTGCGGTTAAGCCGCCCTGGGGTCACCTGACCGCGATCAACTTAGGCACGGGCGAATTTGCCTGGCGCATCGTCTTCGGCGAATTCCCAGAATTGACCGCCAAGGGCATTCCACTGACTGGCACGCAGAACTTTGGCGGAACGATCGTGACTGCAGGGGGACTGGTCTTCATCGGCGGAACGATGGACGAGAAGTTTCACGCCTACGACAAGGCCACCGGCAAGCTGCTTTGGGATTACAAACTGGACGCCGGAGGTTATGCGACCCCATGCACCTACATGGTCAACGGACGCCAGTACGTGGTCATCGCCGCTGGCGGAGGAGGCAAACTCGGCACCAAATCCGGTGACGAATTTGTGGCGTTCGCGCTTCCGAAGGCGGAGCGGGCAAAATAGGGCCTGGTCACGAAGAGAAGTTGAAAGGTGTTCTGGTGCTGGATACCCGTGTAGCTGTTGAAAAAGCGATCCTTTTCTTGAGAAGTGACTCCGTGGGATGGGCCAACCTTTGCAGATTGTTGGCATCGGATGCAAAACCCAGAGGGTCATTCGGTGTCCAGTTCGTCTTCGTCGAACCGGACGCACATCTTGGGACTCTACGCCCAGAACGTGACCAAGCAACTCCGTGATAGACTCGTTTCAAGGACGAATCGATGGCTGAGATCTCGCGCAGGAAGTTACTAAAAACATCGGGCGCCGCTGTGCTTGGTTTGGCATCACCCACCGCTTATCCTTGGCCATCGAACCCTCCGGTCAGTAAGGAAAAATCCACAATGCTTCCCAAAATAAACCGAGTGAAACTCATTGCCGAGCCATTCGATCTCAAGGACGTGAGACTTCTTGGCGGTCCTCTGAAAGCGGCCATGGATGCGGATGCCAAGTATCTTCTCCTATTGAATCCTGACGGTTTTCTAAATCCGTATCGCCGGGCCAACGGTCTTGAGCCCAAGGCGCCATTTTATGGAGGCTGGGAGAGCCGATACAACGGCAACGCAGGCGAGATACTCGGCCACTATCTCTCGGCGATTAGCGCGGCCTATGCAGCGACCGGTGACCAAAGGTTTAAGGAAAGGGTGGATTACGTCGTCGATGAAATGGCGCTCTGCCAATCCAAACGCACTGATGGAGCTATTCTTTGCGATCCGGGACAAGCCAAAGCCTGGGAAAGGGTTTCGATGGGAGACATCCAGGTTGATAACCCGGTGATCAACGGATGCGTGACTTGGTACCGTGTACACAAGAACATGCAGGGCTTGCTCGACGCCGAGGCTTACGTCGGCAACACCAAAGCGCGCGAAGTGAATGTCCGATATGGCGATTGGGCTTACAACCTAACGAAGAACCTCTCTAAATCTCAATGGCAATTCATGCTGGAGGCTGAATTCGGCGGCGCGAACGACGGCTTTGCCGGACTCGCAGATCGGACCGGCGATCCGAAGTACCTTGCCCTGGCACGAAACTTCTACCATGAAATCATTTGCGATCCGTTAAAGGCTGGGCGCGACGAGTTGGGAGGCCACCACGCCAATACGCAGATTCCCAAGGTCACGGGCGAGGCTCACATCTACCAGTTGACCAACGACCCCGCAGAAAAACGGATCGCGGAGTTCTTCTGGAAGACCGTCGTTCATCACCACACCTTTGCGATCGGAGGTAACAGCGAGAATGAGTTTTTCCGCCTTCCCGACCATATTGCCGACGCCCTAACTGAAAACGACTGCGAAACCTGTAACACCTACAACATGGAGAAGCTGACCCGGCGCCTGTTCACCTGGCAACCGAAATCAGAATATGCGGACTGGTACGAGCGCGCACTGTTCAACCACATTCTTGGTTCTCAAGACCCCTCAAACGGGATGATGTGCTACTTTGTCCCACTTGAATCGGGACGCGCTCGAAAGTACAGTACGCCTTTCGAGTCGTTTTGGTGCTGCGTCGGTACAGGTATGGAAAACCATATGCTCCATGCCAGCGCTGTGTATTACCGACACGGAGGAGATCGCCTCTGGGTGAATCTCTTTGTTCCTTCCGAGCTTATTTGGCCGGAGTCGGGCATGACTATTCGACAGGAAACAAGCTTCCCAAGTGACGGCGCGATTAGTCTGGAGGTCGTTTCCGGTGCTCCGCACCCGTTCACGTTATCCATTCGACGCCCCGTCTGGGCACAGGATCGCCCCGTCCTGAAAGTGAACGGACACGATACTCCATACGAACTGGATTCGGAAGGCTTTATTACGATTCGCCGCCATTGGAGGGAAGGCGATAAGGTGGAGATCGCATTTGAGATGTCATTGCGTGTCGAGCCAGTTCCCGGCGACCCGTTGACCGTTACGCTTGCCTACGGACCACTAGTCCTCAGTGCCATCATCGAAGAAACGACCGATGCCACTGAGGGCAAAACCGATTGGAGCCCGGCGCCGCTATTGGTCAAGCAGGATCACCCAATCGATCATTGGCTGAAGCGAGTGGACGGGAAGGAACTTGCGTTTCGATCCGTGAACACGATGCAGCCGCATGACTACCTCTTCCGACCGTTCTCAGAGGCCAAGCACCACCGAACCGCCACATATTTCAAGCTCCAATCTGGAACTGGATGAAACCGCACGGAAGCGGGTGATTTTAGTTTCATCGGCAGCCGTCCACGCCGTCATCGGGTCGAGCTTCAATCGGCTAACGGGACAATCACTTTAGTTCACAAATGACTGGCCATGCGTAGGCAAGCAATTGCCATGCACTCAAGAATATTTGAAGGTTATCTTTGTAGTTTGCCTTCCTATCTGGTACCTTAGAGTCATGAATGAGCTGGCGGGTGATTCCCGAGTTGCCACCGAGTTAGCGATGGCGTCAGAACTTCGAATTCTGATCGGCAAGCTGAGGCGACGATTGAGGGAGCAGGCGCATCCGGGAGACTTCACTCCCTCTCAAGTATCGGTACTGACCCGCTTGGAGCGCGACGGCCCTGCGACCGTGTCTTCCCTCGCGCGGGCTGAGGGCATGCGACCGCAATCTATGGGAGCGAATGTCTCCGTTTTGGAAGCGGCAGGACTCGTAAGCGGATTGCCGGACCCAAAGGACGGGCGGCAAACCATTTTGTCTCTCACACCGGCCTGCGTCGAGTTAATACGGGCCAACCGGGCCGCAAGAGAGGACTGGTTGTTTCGCACGATCCAATCAAATCTCAGCCCAAAGGAGCGAGAGACCCTAAGCAGCGCCATCGAACTGCTCAAACGGCTTGCCGACTCGTAACCAACTTCCGAAAGAGATCACCCCATGCCAGCCGCCAATCACCATCCAAGTATCGCTCTCATCAGCGACCCTCTTGCCTAAACAATGGGCACGATTCCAACAACGCACACAAGAAACTGTTTTGAAAGGCACCTTCCGTTCTCTGAGCAATTACAACTACCGCATGTGGGCGGCAGGGGCGATTGTGTCCAATGTAGGGACTTGGATGCAGCGAACCGCTCAAGACTGGCTCGTGCTCACCCAATTGACTCACAAGAACGCGACCGCGATGGGTATCGTGATGGCGCTTCAATTCGGCCCACAGGTCCTTTTTCTGCCGGTGACCGGTTTCGCAGCGGATCATTTCGACCGGCGTAAGCTCCTGATCGCGACGCAGGCGTCCATGGGAGTTCTCGCCCTCGGGCTGGGTCTCCTGACCATCTCAGGAATCGTTCAGCTATGGCAAGTTTATGTGTTTGCATTTCTGCTCGGGTCTGTCACCGCGTTCGACTCACCGGCCCGCCAGACGTTCGTCTCAGATTTGGTTGGGGAGACCGACCTGTTAAACGCAGTCGCTTTGAATTCCACGTCTTTCAACATTGCGCGGATGATAGGACCTGCTGCCGCCGGCGTTCTCATCGCTTCAGTTGGTTCCGGCTGGGTTTTCATCATCAACGCGATCTCTTTTGTGGCGGTCCTATTCTCGCTTGGTTTACTTCGCCTAAGTGAACTCCATCTCAAGGCGAGAGCGGCTCGAACTCGCGGGAGCTTTGTCGACGGTTTCCGCTATGTCTGGAAACGCCCAGACTTGAAAGCCGCTCTGCTGATGTTTTTCTTGATAGGCACGTTTGGATTCAATTTCGCCATCTTCATCTCAACGATGTCGGTCACTGTGTTTCACGCGGGGGCGGGCCAATACGGCCTACTGTCGTCCATTATGGCCATCGGATCGGTCACAGGCGCGCTCCTCTCTGCCAAGCGGGCTAAGCCTCGCATCTCGCTTCTATTCGGCGGCGCAGCCGTCTTCGGGTTGGGGTTCCTGTTGGCCGCAATGATGCCCAACTACTGGCTATTTGGCCTCACCCTCATTATCATCGGCGTATCCGCCCAGACGTTCAGCACGACCGCGAATAGTACGGTGCAGCTATCCACCGAGCCTGTCATGCGAGGACGGGTGATCGCAATTCTCATGGCGATAGCAATGGGCGGCACACCCATCGGAGCGCCCATAGTCGGTTGGGTAGTCGATACGTTCGGCCCCCGTTGGGCGCTATGCGTCGGCGCAGCCGCCGGATTTAGCGCGTCAGTCGTTGGGGTGCGCTATATGGTCAAGTACCGTCATCTACACTTATCGGTGCACGCCTGGCGATTCCGTTTCAACATCGACCCGAGTGAACCGTTGCCCGATTTCCAAATGTCCATCGAACCGTCGCAAGCGGACAAAACACCGGAAACGGTAGACGCAGCGATTAGGCGCTAAAAGCGCTCACGTTGGTTTGGACGGTTAGAGAGGAGGGTTGAAGATTCCCGAATCACCCGGAAACTGGCGGACGTCCCGACGCATAATCCCTTCCACCAAACGTCCGTTGAGGATGGGAGCCGATTACTTCGCCTTCTTAGGTGGTACGAGTCGAGCCCGCCAATCAGGGGCGAGTTTCTCTTTATAGGCATCGGCAAGCAGTTTTGCATAGGTCTCCAATGGCTCGAGCCCATAGATCTTTCGATCCTCGTCAACCTTCTTCGGACTCTCTACGGGGTCGATCCACATGAATCCTTTTTCATCTTTCCCCTGGGTCCCGAACCGTTGAAGCTTGCCGTCGCCTACTTGCACGCGGTCAAAGAGATAGGCGTTAAACCGTCCTTCGATAACATGTGTCCGGGCAAGAGGCTCAATCAGGGCCAGGCACTGTTTTTGAAAGCGGTGGTCCTCGTCCGCATGTTGCACAAGAAGCCATGCGTTGCCACATGCCTCGGCGCCCACCATCGCCGGAGTTGGCCAACCAAACTTCGAGACAATCCACTTCATCCGTTGCGTGTCCCTTTGATCGATGGCTTTCATCGCATTGAGGGACGTCATCGAGAATTTCTTGCCCCCCGCCGATTCGTTGATCAGCTTGAATCGAATCTCCTGATCGACTTTCGCCATGGCGTTAATCTCGGCGGCGAGATAGGGATATAGGGGTGGCGTATTTCCCGACGTCTGAGCAACGATGAAAACGAAAGCGAACATGGATTAGCTTAATTATGCGGATTATGGCCTTGGCATAACAGATCGATTCATTTATGTTACAATCTCCCGGCATTTCGAGGGTTTATCGGTATCAATAAGAACAGGCATCGCATACGTGGTTCTCAAGCCTTTAAGGCAACGGCGATCGTCGCGTTCGGCGTCCTTTGCGCGCTCTCGTCAGCTCAGGTTCCGCAATTGGCGGCGGTCAAATGCGAGCACCCTCCAAAATTGTCGGCCGACCCTGGAGATCCGGCATGGCAAAAGTGTCCGACTACCTCGCCATTCTTGGACGACTTTACCGACAGGCCGGTGGACGATCAAACAGAATGCAAGCTTACTTACGACGATGAGGCGCTCTATGCGCTGTTCGTTTGCCATGACTCACGGCCCAACGAGATTGTCGGGCGAGAGATCACGCCCGAGGCACAGTTTAACGGTGAGGATACGGTTACGCTTTCGCTCGACCCCTATAACGGTCGAAATGGCAGTTCCATCTCCCGGTTCACGGTGAATGCGATCAATACGCGAACAGAGACCATCGCCGGCGGCCATTCGTCAAAGGCCGAATGGCGTGGGATTTGGCAAAGCAACGCCAAGCGGTTTACGGGTGGCTATATCGTCGAAATAAGGGTGCCATGGAGAATCTTCAACTACCCGAAATCCTCCAAACCGATCGACATGGACCTGAATTTCGACCGGTATCAGGCACGCAGCAAGACTTCTTCCCAATGGGCATACGTGACCCCTTCGTTCAAACCTGAGCTATTAGGGATTCTCAAGGGAATTACCCCGCCTCCTCAGGACTCAAGGTCGCGATGGCAATTTCTTGCCTACGATGCGCCGAGCTTCGACAATCAAGCCTTCTCGAATCGTGCGGGACTTGACGGCCGATTTGCGGTTTCAAACGAACAAACCGCACTCTTCAGCATTAACCCGGACTTCATCAACATCGAGCAACAGATCGCGGGCGTGGATTTTGTGCATACCGAACGGTTCCTGTCGGATGCGAGACCCTTCTTCACCGAGGGTGGCGACTATTTTAGTCCGATCTCGATGTTCGAATACGGCATACCGTTCTACAGCCAACGCATCGGCCCGATCAATTTCGGCACGAAGTTCTACGGCCAACTGTCGCCGACCGCAAAGCTAGGAACACTGGCCGTTAATCAGAGCGATGGATCAACCGCGACGTTTACCAACTACTCGCTGAATATCGGCTCCACGTTTTCCCAAGCTTTCGATGCATCGACCTATAACCTTGCGTCGGTGAATGACACTCTGGTCGGAACAACCGTAAACAAGAGATGGGGCAACTGGTTCGTCCACAACGCATCCGCCTTGGAAGACACCGGGCATGGGACCGAGACGGCGGGAAACAACGCATTCGGCTATACCGGAGCCAAGCTCTTTACAGAAATCCAGCAGATTTGGGTAGATCCTAGCTTTAATCCACCGCTCGCTTACGTTCCGTGGCAAAACCGCCGAGGCGCCTACACCTACACCAACTACAACGACACGATTCCCAAAGGGATGTTTCACGATTGGGGCGCCTTCCTGTACACACCCAATTTCCACCAATCGGATGGCACGATCCAAGAGCGCGGAGTCCAATCTGGAGTATCCCTCACAACCCGCGACGACCAGTCGATCTCGTTCAACCAGAGCCTCACCGACTACCAGACCGGATCCGACAATTCATACGACATTGCCTACGGATTTAACGCCAGTAACCGCTTCAAGCAGGCAAGCATCGAATACTTGTTCGGAGAGCAGAATAGCGAGCGGTCGCGGTATCTAAACCTCAAAGGAAGCCTACGAGTTTTTCATCGAATCGACCTTGGGCTCTCTCAGTCCGTCCTTCAATTCACACCGGATGCTCGCCAAACCATCGCCACAATCGGTTGGCAAATCGACAGTCGGCGGTCGGTGACGGGCCGATTTGTGGACACGAATGGCGAGCAGAACTTCTTCCTTTCTTACCAGAGCGCAGGCTGGACGGGCGCAGAGATGTACGTCATTCTTGGCGACCCGAATGCCTTGACGTTTTCCAGAACCCTCAGCCTGAAATTCGTCTGGGCTTTTTAGTCGGCTCCTTCGATGGAGCGACGCAAGGCGGCCCGGGCAAGCAGTCGAGTCGAATCAAGCGTTGGCAGAGGGCAATTTGAGTCGTTGATGATCAAAGGAAGCTCAGTGCAGCCCAATACAACCGCGTCGCAGCCGCGATTTTTCATTTCTTGCGCGACTTGTCCAAAGTAAGCGGGCCCTTCAGGCTTGAAAACTCCGTATACCAACTCGTCCATGATGATGCGACTGATCTCATCCCGCGCTTCGGCGTTCGGTTTTTCATACTCCAACCCATTCGCCCCCAATTTCTCTGGGTATACGTCGCTATCCACCAACCAACGGGTCCCGGTAATTCCAATTCGATGAAACCTTCGCTCAACGGCGTGAGTGGCGACGACCTCCGCGATATGCAACCATGGCAGCGGAGACTGGGCGATCACAAACGGAAGGGCTTGGTGAATCGTATTATCTGGACAGATCAGGAATTTGGCTCCGATAGCAGCCAACTTGTTGGCAGAGGAAATCATGAGTCTGCCCACCCCCTCCCAGTTACCAACGTCGATAAAGCGCATGTAATCGGCAAGAGGATAGGTATGCATCGATACTTCGGGATGTGCATGGGATCCCAATAGTGCAGCCCCCTCGACGCAAATGGTGCGATAGCAGAGCGCCGCACCCTCTGCAGAACAAGCAACGATACCAATGTGATTAGACATGAGACCTAATGTAGGAATGGTTCATAGCACAGAGCCTGCCTCGAATTCCAGATTTTCCACCCAAATGCCCGTGATTGATGGCTGGAAGTTCGTCAGTTTTCATCAATATCCTGCTGAATCCTCATGTGATTTTCGATGCCTCGACTCTTATGTTGATGATAGTGATCTTCAATCATCGTGATCCAAGCACTCACATCTCCATCTACAAACGTCACGTGTGAGGAATCGGATATCGTCGATCGAAACCGTTCAAAGGTAGTCAATACTTGTCTTTCAAATCGTTGCTTTACGTCTGATTGACTTCGCTTAAGGTCTGTTGCATCTCTCTTGATTCGCCGGTTCAGGCATGTTCGCCAGTCGACATCCAGAAAGACGAGAAGGTTCGATCGTTGCCTTATGTGATCGTAGACGGCGCTGTACTGCCCTTCAATGACGATTACCGGCGCGGGATGAAGCGTTCGATGGGAAACTGCCTGACAAAGTGCGTAGTCATAGATTGGCCCCTCGGTGGCCTGACCTTGGCAAATCCTATCGAGGTCCCTTGCTGCCCATTCCACGTCGATCATTGATGGATCTTCAAAGTCGGTGCTAGCAAATAGGTTTGGATCGGTCGGCCTAAAGTAATCGTCGAGGCAAATGTACTCACCGTGAAAGTGTTTTTTCACTTTCTTGGCCAGAGTCGTCTTTCCAGAACCACTCAAACCGCTTATCGCTACTACAAAAGGCAATTCACACATGCTTTACAGACCATACGATAACCGCTAGCATCCGTGATAGGATTTACCATATGATTTGTGTTTGGATCGATCGGATCAAACTCACATGTGGACAATCCACCCTGGGCCAGATCCTTTGCAGGGCCATGTTGTTGGTAAATCATGTGACCGACAGCGAGGGCGGTCCTAACTTAGTCATCACACTATGATTTCAGACAGTTAGAATGTTCATAATTCGACCTTCGGGGTCCGTTTGGAACCCAGCCGCATCCCTATTCGAATGAGAAAACTCGTGGGGTTTGAACCGTAAATGAGAGTTTTGCCCCGTTAGTTGTAGACCTTTCGCCGTCGATTGTCACCAAAGGTGGTCGGAACCTCCACGCTTGGCTCGACGGTCGTCATTCACAGCGAGTCACACCGTAAGGAGGTATTTTAACATTGCTTAACACCAAGTCAGGAGACGATTCGTCGGCGCTTTCCGCGCTGCTCTCCCAAGTGCTAGTTGCATTCACTATCGAATTCGACAACGAATTCGAGCACCAAACACCGCATCGAACGTCTCGATTTGGTTCGACAGCCGGAAAGGGACCTTGGCTGAGTTCGATGGTGATGTGGTGGAACTGCATGCGGTATGTGGATGCCAAAGGTGTGAAGGTACGAGAACTTGAGAGGCTTGCTAGGACCGGAACGAATTTGAACGGAATGGAACGGTGGGGGTACGTTGTGATCGAACCAGATCCGGCAGACACTCGACCCAAGCCTCCTCATTCCGATTGGATCATTCGGGCAACGCCCAAAGGGCAGACTGCGCGAGCGTTTTGGGAGCCACTCTTCGAGACGCTTGAGCAAAGGTGGGAGACCCGTTTTGGCCGGGACACGGTAAACCGGCTCCGAGATTCGCTAAGGAACCTGGTTGGCCAATTCTCCATCGAACTGCCCGACTGTCTTCCGATCTTGGGTTACGGCCTAATCAATCCGGTGCAAAGCCGTCCGCGAACGGAGCCAGACCCCATGGAGAATGAGGAGTCCCGCAGCGCCTTGCCGTCGCTCCTTGCCAAGGCTCTACTGTCACTCGCAATCGAATTCGAACTCCAGTCCGATTTGTCTCTCGCGATTTGTGCCAACGTGATTCGAGTCCTCACTGAGGCGGGGGTTCCAGTTAGGGACATACCTCGTCTTTCCGGAGTATCCAAGGAATCGATCAGTATGGCAACGGGGTACCTAGAGAAGAGGGGATATGTCTCGATAGAGCCCGATCTAGTTGCCGGACGAGGAAAGGTCGTTTGCCTTACTCAAATGGGACTGGCGATACAACAGTCCTACCCAGAATTGCTCGCCACGATCGAAGAGAGTTGGGCCGGCCGTTTCGGCGAAGATGCCGTCTGCGATCTAAGGGAGAATCTTGAATGCCTCGTCGGCGATGCCACTCCCAGCAACTCCCCCTTGTTTCGCGGTTTAGAACCCTACCCAGACGGTTGGCGAGCCAAGGTCCCGAGACCCATGACCCTGCCCCATTTTCCCATGGTCCTCCACCGTGGTGGTTACCCGGATGGGAGTTGACCCATTTTTGACAACGCCCCCATGATGCCAGGCAACTCGCCAAATCCTCCCGAACTCGATTCGGTGAGGACACTGGTTCGCCCAAAAACCTTCGCAGGATTCTAGGCCCTTTCGAGATCGATCCGCAGGTAGTTGGGAGGGTCAGCCTGCGCTTGACCAGTGTGACTCTAGAAGTCGCCGTCGCGAAGATCTTGCGGCAGGTCCAAGGGACGTTCGAAGTGAAGAATGGCGTCTATCGAGTTGTCCCTGCTCCCGGCGCTCATCCCTTTAAAGGCGCCGTTTATCGAAAAATCCAGAAAGGTGGCGATGTTGATCGCTAACCCTTGAACGTTACGCTTTCGTACCAAAAAGCCGGCACAATTCAAGTCCTTAGAGAGATGTTCAACAAGGCCAAAGCCGGATATCGCATTGAGAATCTCGCAGCGTGCGTCGTGAGCATTTCCGGTTCAGACGACCCGTTCGAAGACGCCTTGAAAGACGTGCTCAAACAAATCGGGGCGAAGTTCGTCGTCAAAGACGGCATCTACGTAGTCACTAAAATCGATAGCGGAAGCCCTAAATCGAGATGGTCGGCGGAGTTCTGTCCACTGACCCGAATTCGGGATCGACGCGCTTTGCATTCCGTGGGTCGACGTTCGCCCGAATGAATGCTTCTGCTGAATCGCCGGCCAGAACCGCGTTGAAACCTTGGAGCCTCGTGCGAACTTTCCTCTACGGCCGAAATCATATCAAGGCATGGTGGCGACCAGGCGCGAGGAAGCGATTGGGACCAAAAACGTGGGCACGAAGTCCACCCTTCTTTCAACCGCAACTCAACATCCAGGTACCCTGGTTCGCTTTAAACCCGTTTTTATGTTCGGGATTCGTTTCAGGCGACTAAGCGCAGGCCCGCAGAACTCGCAGTGCTCGAAGCGTATTCCATCGGCTTTGACGGGCTGTGGGTTCAAGATTGAAGTGAGTCTTGCCCGCGTGTTTGTTTTGAGCGGCCCAGATGCCTCCGTGGGCGTGGGACTCAAGGAGTTCCAGTGCGTCGGACAGCCGAGGATCATGGGCGAAAGGAGTCTCTCGAATATAGTCCAAGCCTCGCAGCACGTCATAGTGCCAGCGAGGAGGATAGGAGAATTCGGTGAAATGCTCGTTGATAACCTCGCCAGTTTTGTCCGACTTGTACATTCGGTGCTGGAGCATAAACTCCATCGCCTTAGCTTCAGACTCTAGGAACTCTTCCCTATCCATGAGTCCTCGGCGAGCTGCGACCCGAAGTCCTTCGAGGACGTTGAAAGTCGTGTGAAATGAGCCGTGGCGCACGGACGCCAGTCGTTGACGACGGCAATTCCATCCTCCGTCGTGCATTTGCTCCTCAAGAAGGAGCTCGCAAAGCTCCTCAAGGAGCGGCCCAGCCAAACCGAAGTACGCCGTAATATGCAGATAGAATCCCCAGACGCAGACGTCGTTGCGCTGGAGACTGCCGAGCCTTCCGTTACCCTGGAGCCTGACGATGCCCTTGTCCATGATTTGATCGGCGCCTTTCTTTACCGCAGGGTGGTCTGGCTCGATACCTAAGTCGATCAAGGTCAGCAACGTATAGGTCGTGCTAGTCCATTTCGGAGAGTAAATACCGCTGTCCCAGGTTCCTTCTTGATCCTGACGATCGATAAACTGTTTCCCCCAACCGATGGTTGCGACCCTTTTTCGCTCGGCCTCCCATTCGGACTCTGGGCAGTCAAGTAGGTCCCTCATGGTTTGCCACCTAATGGCCGCGTCCCCTTCCCCGAGCCATTGCAAGACCTGTTCGCTTGCGATCTGACGAAGCTTCGTACTCACTTCCCGCTCTGCCTCACTCGATTGTCCAGAACAATCTGGATTTTCGCGTCTGAAATGGGAAGCGAATCAAATCTCCGACCACAAACCGTCACCTTCTGAGCATCGAATGGATCCAACCAACCAGCCGGTTCGCCCCCGTCTCTCCAACACGTATCGTCTCAACTCTAACGCCTGAGTGCATGCAGTGTCAATGTAAATATCAACCTGGCTGAATGTTCCACAGTGCGGATAACTCTCTGCTTCCCCAGAATCCCGAACTCAGCATCGCGAAGAGGATGAATCATCCCAGCAAAACACGGAGGAACAAGCACTGCGGCGATTTGGGCCGCAGTGCAGTTGTGGCGTTTAACCCGTGGGAGGTCCGAGATCCATCTCCAGCGTACTGAGCCCGCTAGTAGGTATGGATAGCTTGTTTCCGACATCCTTGAAGGATGCGGAGCCGTTGTGAATCGTTTGAGTCTGAGATAGGGAGACTCCAGGCCACGTCACTTTCAAGGTCACTTTGCGGCCGTCGTTGTTCGTTCCGCCCCATTTTGCGGAGACGTTAAATCCCTCCATCGATTCGCCATCTGCTGGAACCGTCCCCTCGATGGTCGAGGGGATGTCCGTCGACACGGCGATTTCAGGTCGAACGATATTGGCCGTATTCGAACAGGCGCCAAGAATGATCAACACCGCGATGAAACACGGGATCCCGGCTTGCTTAATATGGGTTGGATCATGCCAAGCAACGAGAGACCCCGGCCCCCCGGTGGGGGTGATCTGAACGGAGGGAAATGCCAAGCGGTAACTGGTCGACGTGGCTCCCATCGGCAAGGCAACGTTGGTGTTGAATCGTCCGCTCCCGTCAACGGTAATACCGGAATTCAATACTACAGGACCCGGATTTGGCTCGTTCGGGTCTCCGGGAGCGGGAGACTGGACGCTGACCGGCCCGCCTTGCCCATAGTTCCCTTTTATCAGAACTTGTCCCGCTGGCATTTCAGTAAAGACCGTGTTTGCAGGAATCTGGCCACCGATAAACTGACTGGTGTCGATTCCGGAAGGTATCAAGACAGACGTGCTTTGACCATTTATGCTGGTCGCAACCATTGCGCCACCGGTAGACGGTACTACCGCGGGCGTGGTAGTCGTCCCATTAGCACTCTGGATACCGCCAAGATTCGCAGGAGGGACTTTCGGACCAGTATTTACACTGGATGATCCCCCACATCCTAGTATGTGCGGAGCTATGAATAATACTACGCCGGCGCGAATTGTCGAATTCAGATACAAGTGTTTCAAATAAACTCACCTCGTCCTAGGTGTCTGGTGAGTAATTCCCATAATTAATGTGTATAGGACTATCGGCTACTCCTTTCTTTCAAAGTACTATAATTACGCATAATGTAAACAGGGATCTTATGGGTAATTTGGACGTGTTAACGCGCGAAACTTGGTTAATTCGCCGTGAACCATGCGACATCACTAGGGTCTTTGGTCACAATAACTTGTATTCGACCGCGTAAAAGCCCTATTAGGCCGATGGGTTCGGGCCAAGCGGCGGATTATTGGTGGGAATCACGAGGCTGGCGCCTCCCTTCAAACCACGCGGAGTAGCTCAGCAGCATTGTTGCCGCCAAGCAGGTTCGCCGTTCTCCCATTAGGAAATCCACGGGGCGTGAATCGTACGGACTTCCATGGCAATTTGATATTGGGGCCATCTTCCAGGCACTTTCTAAAACCGCTATCCGCTCGGATCTCAAAGCGGCCATCGAATACCTGATACAAGTCAATGACCTGTTGGTCTCTTTGGTCGATCGCATCGCCTAAAGCGGTGCCACGTGTGATCTCCGGATGACGCAGCAACGATGAAAACCTCCCGATCCGGCCTGCATCGTCCGCCAAGTAGGTCAAGAACTCGGATGGCGTCGCGTGCTCTAAACGGGCCGCCAAATTCACGACTTCGCCCGTCAGCGTGAAGTCGCCTTCGTTGCTATCCTGCGATCCGCCCAAGACAGAGAGAGTAACCCTTGAACCTAGCGCAATCCCAAATCGGAGACCAAGCCGAATGTCGTTGGCCTCTAACTTATCGCCGATGGCGATCTTGAGATGATCGACTTGACTCGGTTGATTCCTGTTGTTGGCTCTATTCCACCCGTCCAATTCAACAATCGTATCTGCCAACTTCTGAACGAGTTGCAAGATTGGCTTGGCCGCCGCATTGATTTGCGAACGGCAGTCGACAAAGTCCCCGCTTCCACAATCGACATAGAGCATTGCCCCATCACCCATGAATTTATCGATGACAAATCTGGGATATGGGCCTTCGGCTTGTGCGGTAAGCCTGCTGTTGATCCTCTTTACTTCGTCAGCTATGCTGGTGAAGAACGTCACCTGAATGTCTCGGAATCCCTTTTCCAAGACCCCCAACGCCGGAGTAGAACCCTTAAGGTCGCAAAACATCACGATCACACAGCGGTTTGTTGATACCAATCCGCTCTCGATGAATGTCCCTACGTCGTCGAGTTGGTCGGCTTTGAACAAGAGTCCCCTGCGTGCGAGGTCAGTCTCGTCCTGTCCTTCATAGGGCCGAGGTACGTAGGATAGTGCGCGTCTAATAGGGCCTGGTCGACTTGGCCCATAAATCACTCTCAACTGCTCGGGTTCTTTGACCGATGTTGGCTCGCTAGTCACTCTATCTAACCTCCTTGTCAAGAATAAACAGAGCGTATTTGCCGTCCTGCGCTTTCATTGGGGCCACCGTCATGGCATAGGAAGTCTTGTTGTAGTTCTTGTCCCGAACGTTCCGCACGGAGAGCTTCGCCCAAGTCAGACCGATAATTTGGGCCCAGGTCCGAACATTCGGACCTGCAACCTCGACTGCATCTAACCTAGGTTGATCATCGTCCTCAAGTCGATCGAGGTCAACAACATAGTCGGCCGCTGCTTCAAGACCGTAAGTCAGCTTATCGTCCGATCCCTCGCCGCTTACGTTGATAATAATCAGCATCACGTTAGCCGCTTGAGTCAAACTGCTGATTGCCGGAAATAGCATCTCTTCCCTCGCCAAAGCTGGAAATCGCATTCGCAGGTGAGCCGTATTGTCGACGAGCACCCGATTTGGCTGGTAGTGCTGAATCATCGAATCCACGATCCACAAGAACTCCTCAGGACTCAGATAGCCCGGCTTAAACGTAATCTCAATCAGCGGGAGAAACTCTTTTGCAAGATCCTCGTTCATTCCCACTTTCTTGCCTGGGCTCCACTTCTTGATGATAATTTTCTTGCAATTGAGCTCCTCTGGCTCGCGAATCCAAGAAATATTGTCGCCGTTGCTTCGTCCTGAGTTCTCTCCCGGAGCATTTACATCAAGATCCTGGGTGTAGGCAAGCGCAATATCTGGAACATGGATGCCCGTCTCCTCACCGAAGGATAGGAGCAAGGCCCCCGCGCGATCCCTAGCTGGCCTTTCATCATAAGACCAGAGGCCGCCTACTAGCAGGTTAAAGGCCAATGTGAGTTTATGTCCACCCTTCTGCCCGCCGACGAGTATCATCGCGTCTTTAGGAAGACTCTCCTTCACTTGATCAACCCCCTCCCTTAAGATCCGATCGAATCGAGCGATTCCCGAATAGTAAGCGTTGTTTGGGGTCTCGTTCTTCTTGGTCCTGGAATCGGATATGACCCAGTGAGTCGATTTATAGATCATGACCCCCGGTCTCGACGTTTCCCAAGGCATGCTGTTTCCGCGAACGAGTCGACTTTGCTCAATCCGATAGGGCTGGATTCCAAATCTCGGGCTGGCGTGACGACTCTTCGTTACTTCGATGCGTCGCCTTGTGTAGGGCTCGGTTTGAACGCTCAAATTTAGAACAACGTCCGCCTCGAATTCTACGTCGCTTGCCCATTGTCGTCGAATCTCGGTAGCCGCTGCCCCCGGATCTTCGAGGGTTAGAATAATGGGCCAGCCCAAGATACGAAACGTCTGAAACAGGGTGGCGATCGTCGCCCGAGTGTCACGATAGTCGAAAAAGTGATTCACCGGGTCGACAACGATAATAGGCAATATCTCGCCCTTTTGATCGCCTGCGGCGCTCCGATCCGCCTCGGAAAGCCCGACGTCCCATTGGGAACTCTCTTTAAATTTATTTACAAGCGGGATCAGATCGGACCTAGAGAATGTTGGGAATTCCTCGTCCTTGGTTGGATTTCGGTGGGTGTAAGGGATGATCTGCGTGAGTTGGTCAACTAGACACCGCTGTAAAGCTGCGAGCCCGTCTCCATCAACCGACATTCTCGACTCGGTTGGCGAAAGAATCAGCGGGAAGTCGACATTTCCCTCCGACGCAATAATCTCCTTGATATAGGTGCGCAACTCGATCGCCGGTTGAGCGAACGAGAAATACACCACGAATGGCAGGATCAACTTGGCAGGTTGACCAGATTGACGCTCCTCCTGAGGCTGCGTGTGCAGATTGTAGGCAAGGAACGATGCCAAGACCGACTTTCCCGCCCCTGCCGGAGCTTTGATCAAGAGAGACGAGGATCGAATTCCGCCCCGTCCCGGCATTGCTATGCCGCCATCCTTCTTGCCTGTGAGGAGGTCGTTGAACTCATCAAGACCTGTATTCAAGAAAACACGATTACTATCCGTCATTGGGTAACCTTGCCTAGAAACTACTCAATCATACAGCATTTGTCGATAAGATGTTATCCTGTTTTCTTTTATGACTCCATTCACACACAGATAGAGCAAAGCTGCTCCCAGGCATTCCTTACGAAGGTGCAATTTACGTTAGAACTCCGGTGCGCATTTAACCAGGGCAAACTCGGAACCCAGCGGTAAGTCGGAGTTTTGGTTGAAGTTGGCCCATTCGAACCGTGGGTGAAAGGGTGGGGATGCCAAGCCAAGAAGGCAACTCTCGCCCGATGAGTTCTTGCTTCGAACAGGTCAATCCAATACGAAATGCCAGTTCCAAGCCCCTGGCGATCAAGATCTTCAGGCCATTTACTGGAAGTGAGACTAACATATAGAAAACGACTCGATCTTGCTCGAAGGGTTTGGTGGTCATTGCCCGGAGGAAAACGGCGCGACGTTCATGTTGTCACTTGTGGTGATCGCACGTTGCGTTTTGACATACGCACGGCATGGCTGCCTTCGGCAACGCAGACGGCTCGAACATAAGGCCAGGAACGAATTTACGGCTAGACGCATTCTTTAGTGAAGGGAGAAACATGGAACCTCAAACCCAAGATCCAGAGATACAAAACATTACCGAGATTGATCGTACCGCCGGGTTGGGCATGCAAAAGCTACTCCTAGGTTTGATCATGCTTGGCTTCCTTTATTTCATAGGGGTCGGGATTTACGGGAACTTCACCCGCCCAAACCTTGTGAAGAACCTTGCACCTTTCTTCCATCTTCCGAATGGGACCAGAGTGAAACAACTCGAAATATACGATCCACATGGGTCGACCGGGCTAATCGCGGACACTACCGTGATTTCGCCGGCTGGGATGTCGAACGATGAATTCGCAGGACAGGCAGCTTCTCTAAACAACCTCAAGTGGGTTAAGAGCAGCATCCCTTCGGAAATGGTAACAAAATGGTCGGCCCAAAAGGGCCCCCTTCTTTATAACCTCTGGCCAGGGGAGAGCACCGGTTTTTTCTATCTCTCTATCGACCGACCGGCAGTTCCCTCTAAAATCGGAGTGCCGGGGGGGATTCCGTTTTCACCAGGCTCAGTGCGCCCATATCCTTTGCGAAGCGGCGGTATACGCTCCAGTATTGGCTCTCCCGGTCCAGTCCATCCCAGAAGCTCTCACACCGGTCCGTGAGAAGAACATAGTAGCCGAACATATAGTGTGCGACCTCTTTACGGATAAGACCTGAATTGACCATCACCGCGACCTCCTCCAAAAAGCCCACGAAGTTGCGCCGATCTTGAATCGGCGTCCTGTTCAGCGACGCCGGATCACTCGCAAGTAGATTCAAAATGTCGCGGAAGAGTGGATCTTCAAGAAAGCGTCGCCTCATCTGCAAAAAGTGAGACGCACGATGCTGATGGCCCTGCCGGATGTATTCAAGCATGCCGCTTAGGAAGGTCGTGAGGGCCAAAACACCCCCAAAGATGATTGCAATGTCCTTCCAGAAGTCAAGCTGCGGTTGCGCCATGGCGTTATAGGGTACCGAGTCGGACGACTGGTGCGAGCCAGGTACAAGTACACAGGGTCGGAACCTCATGGCATGTACAAATTGAGGATTTGCGGCGCCGGCCCTGTCTCTCTCTTGAGTTACACCCTCAAGCCGTCAATTCATTCGCGCACATCCACCACGTATTTCAGCGGTTTGTCTTCTCCTGCCTTGAGAGTGACCTTCCATTGAATTGTGGAACTGTCTAACTGCTCGCTCTTTGAGCTCTCGCTAACCGGTGTCCAGTGGTCGTCGAAGCCTTGAACCACTCGGACTTCGATCGGCTTGTTCTTCTCGTTGTGAAGAACTGCCTGAACAGTCTTCCGGAACAAATGCTTGCTGATTCGCTGCGAATCGATCACCCGATAACCGGCATAGACGTCGAAGACATCGGAGAGCGCTAAAGACACATGCTCCTTTTTCGGAGTGTCGGCAATCGAGGCGGCGCCGGTGTATCGCTCCTGCCCGCCGCTGTCTTTTTCGTAGACTCGCACCGATCCGGACGGGAGGGGCACCCCAAGGTGAGAGGCTGCGTCGTTAACGAATCGGATCGACAGTACGGCTGGTTCGTGCGATTGAGGATGGATTCCATCCTGTTGAAAGCCCGACCCACCCAAGCTCGGAATCCGGATCGCATAGTCCCGCTTGATCGGAACCAGTCGGGTGCCGAGCACGCTGACCCGATTCATCTGATCCTGGCCGATGGTGGCGGTGGAAGGAATCTGGTAGGCATACGTCTCGCCCACTGACATTCGAACCGCGTTCCGCGTATTGGTCGCGACATTGCCTTCACCCGTATACCCGTTAGTTGCCAAGCCAGTTGAAGCACCTGGCCCATCCATCATAGCAGCGGTTCGATTGGGAGAGCCTGCCATGAGAGTCAGGTGTGCGGCGGGAAATGGAATGCCGGTCGTGTTCTTGACCGTAGCCCAGCAATCGATCTCCGCCACGTCCGAGTTTGGTTTGAGTTTGGCGACATAGTCGGCCGACCAAGACATCCCACGCGTCAAGTATGAAAGCCCGAGCCTGGTTTTGGTACTCTCGCGGCTTTCGAGTTCGACAGAGAGTTGAGGCAGGGTCGAGGCAGCCGTTTCGGCCGAAGCCACGATCGTTCCGCCTGGGTTCACGTACAACTTGTCACTTGTTCTCAGGGCAAAATTCTCGCCTTGTTGAGCCGCTTCCAGTCGGCCGCTGATCGTCTCACCCGGTTTGCCGTCGTTGGATGGCCACATCATGTCCACTAGCTGGCCGTTCAACCGGCTCAACAAGCTCGAGCCGTTACCGACTCCCAGGTCGTACTTCGTCGCAACAACTTCCGGGTGATGGTTGCCGTTCGACCAATCGAACAGGACGGACTCCGGGTCAAGCTGCTTGCTGATGTCCTTGATCGCCAATTGGCTATGCCCCGACTCCAGGTTTACTGGACGAGTTTCCGACACCATCGCAAAATCGTCCTTATAAACCGTCAGCTCAATCTCACGATCCGAAGTAGGTCTTTGCTGCGCTGCCGCCTTGGTGCATCCGCTTATCACCGACCCTGCCGTCACGACTGCCAAACCCAATCCAATTACTGATTCGAACTTCTTCATAGTCACATGGTATGACGAATTCTCTGGGATGAGGGACGAAGGCGACTTTTGGGTTCTGAGTAGGGTTTTGGGTTCGGGGCCGGAATCCTTGGGGTCGAGGGACTCGCCCCCCTCGACCGTCTAGCCACTCGGCTAGCCCCTGACGTCCACCACGTGCCTTAGTGTCGTTTCATCACCCGATTTGAGCGGGATCTTCCACTGGACGGTGGAACTATCCACCTTCTCACTCTTGGACGATTCAGATACCTGTGACCAGAGGGATTGGTAACTCTGAACGACTCTCACGACGACAGGTACGGTCTTTTCATTGTGGATCGTTGTTTCAACCGTCTTCCGAGGCACGTGCTTGCCGATCCGCTTGGAGTCAACCACTCTGTAAGTGGCATAAACGTCGAACACGTTCGCAATCGTTAACGAGACGGGTTCCTTAGTGGCGGTATCAGCGATCGTGTCCGCTCCGGTATACCGCTCTTGGCCATCACGTTCCTTCTCATAAGCCCGCACGGAACCTCCCGGCAGTGGGACTCCAAGATGCGATTCCTTGTCGTTCACAAACAGGATTGAAAATACGGCAGACGCGTGGGCCCTTGAACTACCAAAGTCGAACGCATTGGACATATGACTTCACTTCCGAACCCGGACCCTGAACCCGGTAACCCGCACCCGGAGTAAACAGGAATCCCCACCCTCCCGTCGAATCCCCTAGTCATGCCAATTCCTGTTCTTAAACCGACCTCGGTTCACGACGAGTCTTTTGCGGGCGTGGTTTACCACGTTGAGGGAGAACTCGTTCCAGTTCTGCATGTCGAGCTTTACCAAATGCCGATCTACTTCGAGCACTACATCCTGTTGTGGAAGGACCCCCAAGTCCAAATTGGAATCAAGAAACTCGCCGGAGCATTCAAACGAGTGATCTCCGGAATGCCGATCGTGATGGTCGGCGCGATGGGCCCGGGCCAAATCGGATTCAGCCGAGACGGCGCGGGGCATGTGTTTGGCATGCACCTGCAGAGGGGCCAGTCGCTTGACGTTCGCGAGCACCAGTGGCTGGCTGCAACTGAGTCGCTCGACTACACATTCAACCGGGTCAGAGGTTTTGCGAACATCATGTTCTCCGGAACCGGCCTGTTCATCGACACCTTTACATGTGTCGGCGCGGAGGGCATCCTCTGGATCCACGGCTACGGCAACGTGTTCGAAATCACCCTCGGCCCAGGGCAACAGATCGACATGGAGCCAGGCGGATGGGTCTATAAGGACCCAACCGTAAGGCTGGAGACCGTTGTTCAATCTCTTAGCACTGGAATCTTCGCCAGTGCCGGACAACTGGTCTTCAACCGCTTCACCGGCCCAGGCCGCGTCGGCATGCAATCGATGTACGTGCATTTGGTTGAGGGGAATTAGAGCGGATTCGCCGCCGAGACTGGGGTGGATTGGGTTCGGGGGTTGAAGGTTTCAGTGTTCTGGGTTATTTCCTAGGATGTGATAGAAGAACCCGCATCTCGAACCCAAACCACCCCAAGCCCCCATTCCCAAACCTGCCCGCAAATGGTAGTCTTACGCCTGATGGTGTACTTCCCAGAAGTCTCAAGCAAAGTGGCCTACGAGGGCCCTGGTAGTAAGAATCCGTTGTCGTTCAAGCGGTACGACGCGGATAAGGTTGTTGGAGGCAAAACGATGCGGGAACACCTCCGTTTTGCGGTGTGCTATTGGCACACATTCAAGGCGATGGGCATGGATCCTTTCGGTCTGCCGACGATGGTCCGAGCCTGGGATAGCGCTTCCGACCCCATCCAGCGAGCCAAGGACACGATGGATGCGGCGTTTGAGTTCTTTACAAAACTGGGCGTCGAGTATTGGTGTTTCCATGATCGGGACATCGCTCCAGAGGGAGTGGACTTTGCTGAATCTTGCAAGCACTTAAGGACCCTGACCGACTACGCCGAGCAGAAGCAAAAAGAGACTGGAGTCAAGCTACTTTGGGGAACCGCGAACCTCTTTAGCCATCCTCGCTACCAAGCGGGCGCCGCAACAAACCCAGATCCTAACGTTTTCGCGTATGCGGCGGCCCAAGTCAAACACGCTATCGATGCAACTCATCGTTTGGGTGGCCTTGGGTACACGTTCTGGGGTGGACGGGAAGGGTACGACACGCTGTGGAATACCAAGATGCATCAGGAGCGGGAGCAATTTGCGAAGCTCCTCCATATGGCGGTCGCCTATAAGAGGGAGATTGGGTTTGAGTGCCAGTTTTACATCGAGCCCAAGCCGATGGAGCCCACCAAGCACCAGTACGACAGTGACACCGAGGCGTGCCTTAACTTCCTGCGCGAGTTCGACCTGATGGATCACTTGAAGTTGAACCTTGAAACGAACCACGCGACTTTGGCCGGGCACACGATGCAGCATGAATTGCGATCCGCTCGTGAAGCGGGAATCCTTGGATCCGTTGACGCCAATACCGGGGACGAACTCATCGGTTGGGACACCGACCAGTTCCCGACCAATGTGTATCTCACGACGCAAATCGTCCTTGAGATTCTTGCCATGGGCGGATTCACCACCGGCGGCCTAAACTTCGACGCCAAGGTACGACGCCAATCGATGGAAACGGAAGATCTCTTCTACGCTCACATCGGCGGCATGGACGCATTCGCTCGGGGCCTTGAGATTGCTCAAGCTATTATCGACGACGGACGCCTGCAGAAGTTTGTGGATGATCGGTATGAGGGATGGACTCAGCGATTTGGCCAAAAGGTGTTGGAAGGAAACAAGACTCTATCCGACTGCGAGGATCACGTCCTCCGCCACGGGGAACCGGTCCGAAAATCTGGACGTCAGGAAGCGCTGGAGAACCTAATTAACGAGTTTGTCCTGTAAGACCTTAGACCATGCTTGAGCTTGTGATCATTCGACATGGGGAGTCGGTTCGTAACCATGCGTCTGACCTTGCCCACCATGGCGACACCACTTTGCTGGAGTATCAACTTCGGTTCGAGCGCGATGAGTCCTCTTGGGACTTAACCCAACGAGGCATCGATCAAGCCAAAATTGCGGGAGCTTGGATTCGGGAGAATATCGGTGTCGAATTCGACCGCCATTTCGTTTCTCCCTTCAAACGAACCCTTCAAACCGCGGCATGCTTGGAACTGCCGGGTTGCGATTGGATAACCGATGAGCGGCTTCGTGAAAGGGACTGGGGAGATTACAGTGCGCCCGGTTTGCCGCTTTACACCGTCGATCAGTATTTGCAGGACCTGTCGTTCTGTGGAGGAGTGTACTGGAAGCGAGATTTCCCGGATGCCGAAAGTGTTGCGGACATGATTCCGCGGTGCCGGTCATTTATGGATAGCCTTTTACAGCAGATGCAAAGTGGGCGCGTGATTCTGGTGACTCACGGTGGAACCATGAAATCACTTGAACTGATCATCGAGCGGCTCACGATCGACGAGTCCTCGAAACTCGCGGAAAGGCATCTGACAAACTGCAGCGTCCTGCAGTATCAGCTATCCGAATTCGACGAATCCGAGTCATGTTGGATCGGACGGGTCCGATTTGCTTCTCCCACCACTCCCGACCTTCCAGTGTCCGATTGGCAACCGATTGCCAGTTGTTAACTGCGCCGTTCAAACCAGTCGCAAAGACCCGACTGAAAAATGCGCCATCATATAGACGGTATGTCGAACGCGGATCCGATCAAACCCATTAATGGCAAAAAACTCATTCTGACCCTCGGAATAGGCGCCGTGCTGTTTACCGCCGTGATGGGGTTCGGAACATTTTGGTTGGCGAACAAGATGACGCCTATCCTTGAGAAGAATGGACTCAAACCAGGCAACCAAGGCGCACTAAGGGTCGAAACTCCACAAAAGAGTTAAGAATTACGTCCAATTAGCAAAACTTGCCGCCTCATTGGAACCTAGAATGAGAGGATGTTTGTTGAGTCACCGTCCGAGGCCTGGCGACTGAGATATGGATCGGAGCCACCCGAACTCCCATCGGTCGGAGGATTCATGTCTCACCGATCAGTTCGCCATTATGAGTCGAGATCGATCCCGGATTCAATCATAGCTGGATTGATTGCGGCGGCCCAAAGCGCGGCGACGAGTAGCAATTTGCAGCTTTGGTCCGTTGTCAGCGTCCAAGATCCGGCAAGGCGCGAACAAATTGCGGAGTTGTGCGGGGACCAGGAGCACGTCAAGACATGCGGGCATTTCTTCGCGTTCCTTGCCGACATTCATCGTATCCGGGTTGCCGCTCATATGGCTAACGAGCCAGCCGATGGACTAGATTACACCGAGTTCTACACGATGGCCGTCATCGACGCCTCATTGGCAGCCGAGCGACTGGTCTGTGCGGCAGAGAGCTTAGGGCTTGGAATCTGTTATATCGGTGGCCTCCGAAACCACCCTCAGGGAGTTCAAGACTTGCTGAATCTGCCCGAAGGGGTCTTCGGCGTGTTCGGGCTGTGTATAGGCTGGCCAGCTCACCCTTCGACGGCCGAGATCAAACCACGACTCTCGCAGGAAGCGATCTGGTTTAAGGAGACCTACGCCGACGAGCCGACATTCAAGGAATATGACGAGCGCATGAAGGACTTCTACGTTTCGCAGCACATGCGAGGCGAATCCACGTGGTCCATGCGTTCCGGTCGCCGAGTGGGCCACACCAAACTCACCGGTCGAGAAGTGTTAAAGGGTTGGCTAGAGAAGCAAGGATTCCTGCGCCGTTAAGCAGGCGATTTGTTATTGCCAACGCATTTAGACTCCGTGTCGAAGACCATCCCAACTTGCCGTTGATTTGTAATCTGGACGCTTCTTCACCACCGACCGCACCCCAGGACGTAAACACCTCCAAGTGTACTCTCGCGACACTACCAGCAAAAAGGCACGATGCAAAAGACTCCTTTAGGACGACGTGGTCTTTTTGTCAGACACCAAGTTTGCCGAGGTAGATCCAGGCGTCTTACTGCTCAATCGGTAGTAAATCGCAAAACCAGAATCCTTTGGTGTGGCGCACGCCAGGCGGTGCAACGTAGGAGGAGCTGGCGTCGTCCAAGGGAGTCACTTCAAGCGGTCGATAGACCTTCTCACCTACGGTGAACGGAATTGGGTCTTTGAATACAGGTCCCGCGAAAGCGAACGAGTGGAATTCGCCATTCTCTCCACACGGATCGACCTCCGGGGGCAGCGAAGCGATGAATTCTTGATCGATAAGACGCCCCACCGCGTCCTCCCCAAGATAGGCGTCGTTCACGCAGCAGATTACGGTGCCGAATTTCAGATCGAAGAACTCGCCGATCAAGTCGTGAGTGTCCGTTTTCCAGATCGGAAACACTCCCTTCATCCCGATCGATGCCAGATTCGCCTCCCGCCATGTTCGGAGGTCTTCGAGGAAGATATCTCCAAAAGCGCACGCGACTACGCCGTTCGACTTGTGTGCAAGGAGGCATTGAGACATCCTTTGCTCATACTCCACGTTTGAACTGCGCTCGCTAACGAATACTTTTTCTAACGGCAGACCGATGGCGGCAGCTTGTAGGTCGAGCAATTCCACCCGAACTCCATGCATCGAAACACGTTGAAAATACTCGTTGCAGGTAGTTAACAGCGAAACCACTTCGTAGCGGTCATCATGGAGGATTCGGTTGAGTGCGAGGGCAGAGTCCTTGCCGCCACTCCAACAGAAGACGATTTTTTCTCTCAATTCATCACTTCGATCGACATTGAAGTATGGCATTGAAGGTGTTGGAACTGACTGTTCTGGTCGAAGTAAGATGGTGCATCCTCGAGATCGTTCGACAATTCGAACCTCGTCGTGACATCGCCTCTTTCAAAGGAAACATCCGCGGAAAATCGCGGGCGAAATAGCGTATCGTCTCTTTGTCGAATAGCCATCAAATCGACGCCTGAAGGTGATCTGAAATGAAAGATACTCACTCCGCACTTGATCTGCCGCTCCGGCCAACGACCGGTAATAGCAAGTGGTTTACCGAAGCTCGTTTTGGCATGTTTATTCATTGGGGTCTGTATGCGCTTCCCGCAAGGCACGAATGGGTCAAGAACATGGAACGGCTGACCACCGAGCAGTATCAGAGGTATTTCGACCATTTCGATCCCGACCTCTACGACCCAGAATTATGGGCAGACGCAGCCGCCAATGCTGGGATGAAGTACTTTGTAGTGACGACAAAGCACCACGACGGATTCTGCCTTTGGGACTCGGCCTTGACCGACTATAAGATCACGAACACACCTTACGGCAAGGATGCGATCGAGCCGATGGTTCAGGCGTTCGAGGCAAGAGGACTCCAGACTGGTTTGTATCACTCGTTGATCGACTGGCGCCATCCGCATTTTAAGATCGACGAGATGCATCCTTTGCGAGACCATCCTGACCGAAAGGCCCTGAACGTCGGAAGCGAGCCTGCTCGATATACGGAATACTTGCACGGTCAGGTACGAGAGCTCCTCGTTCGGTTTCCAAAGCTCCGATTGATTTTCTTCGACTTCTCGTACCCCTCAAGTCCCGGGCGGCTGAACTCTCATGGGGAGCCGTGGGAAGGTAAGGGCCACCTCGATTGGGGCAGCGAAGAACTGGTGCAGATGATTCGAGAACTGCGACCAGACATTCTGCTTGACGACCGGTTGGATCTCCCAGATCAGGCCAGCGCATGGGACTACACCACTCCCGAGCAGTACCAACCGGAAGGATGGAAGACAGTGAACGGCGAACGCGTTGTTTGGGAAGCTTGCCAGACTTTCTCTGGATCCTGGGGCTATTACCGGGACGAGGAGTCTTGGAAATCGGTCAAGCAGTTGATCCTAATGCTGATTGACACCGTAGCGAAGGGCGGAAATCTCTTGTTGAATGTCGGCCCCACCGGCAGAGGCGAGTTCGACGAACGAGCCCTTGACAGGCTAAAGGGGATGGGAGAATGGATGCGGCGTCACAATCGAAGTATCTACGGCTGTTCGATGGCGCCTTTCGAAGCTCCTCAGGATTGCCGCTACACCTACAATTCAACGACCAACCGCCTCTATCTGCACGTTCTATCTTGGCCGACGGGCACGATTCGCTTGGAGGGCCTTAACGACCGATTGGAGTACGCCCAATTATTAAACGACGCATCGGAAGTCCCATTCATCAGGGGCGGCGAGCACGAGTCCTTCTCCGGTATCACGCTCAAGCTTCCTGTGAAGTCGCCAAACGTGTCGATTCCGGTTATCGAGCTCTATCTTACTGGGGATAAGGGTTAGAGGCGGTAGGCACGCCGATGTAGGGTATGAAGCGACCCAGCCACTTCCCCTGCAATTCGGCTTCGCCATACATCCCTTCACCCGCCTGGAAAAAGACTTCGATCGTCGTTTCGAATTCCCCAACGAGCCCGTTCTCCAGCATGCCGCGAACATAGAATCGGGGTCGATCCGCGAATTCGATGTCAAGCTCAGAAGTTATCAACTGCTGGGTGCGGTCGATACAATATCGCGAGAGAACTCGAAATTGGGATGCCGATTGCCGGGGACCTTTCCTTTCGTTGGAAACCGACCACAGACCGTAACCCAATCCACAAAACATCAAAACAATCCCAAACGCGATTCCGATCACTGCCAACGCCGGATAAAGTGGCTTTGCCAATTCGTTCAGGAGGGGAAGGCGCCCGGCAAGGCCCCTAAAGGTGCCAATCATGAAGAACATGATCAGTAGAAGTACGGACAGGATGGAAACGAAAGCTCCGCCGTAGATCAGCCAGCCCACCGTCCGCTCTTTAAACCCGCCGATCTCACGCCGCATCCGTACAGTATATATACAGATTGTGATTAATGTATTGCGGTAATTTTCGAAGCACGATGTCCGATGGTGCAGGCGTCAGAGGCGGCAACAGGCATTGGCGGCGAGTAGGGATAGGATGGCCCGGAGCGCTAAGTTCAGTTTGGGCGCCAGAGTGTGCGAAAGATCATTTTATCGGTTCGGAGCTTTGAGCTTGTAATACGTGGCGCTCTCGGCAAATCCCAGACCTCGATAGAAGGCTCCGGCTCGCCGGGTTGAAACGACGACTTCGGTGCAACCACGCTCCCAGGCGCGATCGATCGCCACGTCGACCAACCTCTTCCCCAGCCCCTTGCCGCGGCTTGATTCGTCGATGACGAGTTCCACGATCTCAAGGATCGAACCGTTTGCAAATAGGGTTGGCAGCGCATAGGCCAGCAAATAGCCACGCACAACCGACTCGCGTTCGACGACCAGAAGTATGGACTTTGCCGGATCAATCAAACGAGGGAAGTTCGCTTGGAAAGCAAGCCAATCAGGTGGATAAGATGTCGCAAACTGGCGCAGCAAACGCCAAACATCCGGTGCGTCCACTAAAGTCGCTTGACGCACTGATTCATCCATGGCAAGAGATTACTGCCTAGAGCCCGTCTCAGAAGATATCTGCCCCACGCCTTAATGACTTTTTGGGTATATCACGCCATCGATCGCCTGTTCAGAGTGCGTAGTCGCGTCCTCAAACTTAAGGTGCGGATGTTAGATGGCCCAATCAAAGACCCCGGCTCAAATGTAACGAGCCTTACCACAAAACGTCAAACAAATATGTTTTTGTCTCTTGTTCTGCTTAGTCAGATCACCGCGAAGGTCGTTTTCGACAAGTACGACCACCCCGCCCAATTGACCGTTCGATCTGGTGGACATACCTACATTGCGAGTCCTCAATACGGCTCCAAAGCAACTCACTTCTTGCAGAATACGGTCACGATTGGAAAATGTGAGATCACTGCGAAAGGGAATACTTTGGTCGGTTCGAATGGATCGGGTGCGATCGGTGGGGATGCAATCTCTAAGAGGCTGTTTCCGAATGTTCCGCAAAAGTATGATTTCTGGCCCACACTGCGCTCCAAGGGCGGGCTAAGGATCGACGACATCGTCTTGTGGATCTTCTCGTGGGATGCGGTAGACACGATGAGCGAGCCATCGGGTGAGACGTTTGCCGTCGAGGTCAAGCTCGACGAGTCCGGTTCGATCACCTCGACTCGCAGCGCTCCCCTAAGAGGACTCGGGCCACACCTCCTGGGAATTGATATGATTCAATTTGGAGACAGAGTTGTGCTCACAGGGTATGGAATCAGTATCTTTGACCTTCGCGATTGGAAGGAGACTCTGGCGATTACCAATGGCGAAGGACGTATCTCCCCCACTGGTCACGTCTATTGGATCCGGGACGGCTTCGTCAGTCGATACGATCCTTCGAACGACAGCTTTAAGATGAAAGGCGGTCCCAATCTTGGATACGCCCTGAGTGTGTTTATAGTTGGAGGGGAGGACGTCGTGATCTGTCAGCATGGCATGTTCACTCCCGAAACCCGAGCCAGCTACCGGTTTCCGGGGCCCGATAATACGCCTATGTTCGGAGCTTTCTATGTTGTCCCCGACATCGGAATCGGTTTTCTGGGTGACTTCCCCAAAGAAACTCCCGGCATCCTCCTGTCACCAAAATACCTGTCGCCATTAACGATGATTCGTCGGGGCTAGAAGACCCCGCGAGCGCCCTGGAATGAAGAGGGTGGGGCTATGAGGTGAAATTCTGAACGCAAATATCCGCGTGCACTAGATGGTTCTCGCCTGTTTGGAGGCCATTGAACAGAGTTATCCCCTTTCGATGGTTGAACCAACGAATTCCTTGAACGAAGGGAACTTAAAGGCAGTAACTGTCGCGGCTCCTCGCAACAGATCGTCTGGTAAGTCGATCGTCGTTTTCACATTTGCACATGAGCATGTTTATCGTCAGAAAACCACGCTCCGTTCCGATTCTCTCCACTATCGATCTTGCCTCTATACCAAGTAGAAGTTCGATTCAACCATCGGCGGAACAAGATCGTAGATCAAATAGTCATCCCGGCGGCGACAGTTTTCGCGAAGATACAACGCCAGGGCAAGCAAGAGAGTTTATGAAAGCACTGAGATATCACGAATACGGCGGACCAGAAGTTTTGAAGATTGAGGATGCACCGGTTCCGGAACCGAGCGAAGGGCAGATTCAGGTCAAGGTGTCGGGCTCGGGAGTGAACCCGGTCGATTGGAAGCTGCGCGAAGGGAACTTAAAGGCTTACTTTCCGGTCCAGTTCCCCGCAACTTCGGGACGCGAATTTTCCGGTACCGTCTCTAAATTAGGTCCTGGAGTCACTGAGTTCTCCATTGGCGACGAAGTCTACGGACTGGGCTCAACTGGTACCTGCGCCGAATATGGGCTTGCGTCTGTCGACGCAACTGCCCTGAAGCCAGTCAGCATGGACCTTCCGGATGCGGCAGCCGTACCCTTAGCTGGATTAACCGCATGGCAGGCAATCTTCGACTTGGCAGATCTAAAGGCCGGTCAAAGGATCCTTGTACAGGCGGCGGCTGGCGGCGTCGGCACTTTCGCGGTGCAATTCGCCAAATGGAAGGGCGCCTACGTGATCGGGACCGCATCGACCAAGAACCATCACCTATTGCATGAATTGGGAGTCGACGAGGTAATCGACTACCGAAAAACCGATTATTCGGAAGTCCTCAAAGACATCGATGTGGTCTTGGAAGCAGCGGGAGGCGAGGAAAACATGCGGAAATCACTCTCGGTGCTAAAGAAGGGAGGGATCTTGGTATCGATCACCACTCAAGAGCCGACGGAAGAGGCACTCGCCCAAGGCAAGAGGGCGGACTACTTGTTCATGAAGCCTAATACCGGACAATTGCGCCAAATCGCAAACCTCATCCAAGACTTGCAGGTACGCCCGGTTATTAGCTCGGTCGTGCCATTCCAAGAAGCGGTCGACGCCCAAAAAGAAAGTCAAACCGGTCACGTTGTTGGAAAGTTGGTGATTGACGTGACTCGGTAGCGGCTAAGCGAGAATTCGTGGCTTAGCTTCGTCTGGATGAACGCTGACGCAGCCTACACCAAGGCCGCCAATGACTCCTTGGTGTAGCCCAAGAACCCATCGGTTTGCCCAGCCCGCACTTTTCGGACCCAATCGGGGTCCGAGATAAGAGCTCGACCCACGGCAACGAGGTCGAAGTCGCCCCGTTCCAGACGTCGATGGAGTTCGTCGAGAGAGGCCGGTTGGGAGGACGCACCCTCACGGATGGCGGAAATGAATTCGCCCGATAATCCGACTGAACCCACCGTAATGGTTGTCTTTCCGGTCAGTTTTTTGGCCCAACCGGCTAGATTCAGATCGGAGCCCTCAAATTCAGTTTCCCAGAATCGACGCTGAGAACAGTGGAATACGTCCACTCCAGCTTCCGCAAGCGGCGCCAACCAGGATTCCAGTTCCTCAGGGCTCTTAGCCAGCGTCGCGTTATAGTCCGCGATTTTCCATTGAGAGATCCGGAGCGAGATCACAAACTCTTCGCCTACCGCTTCTCGAACGGCTTTGACGACTTCGGCGGCAAAGCGCGTTCGGTCTGCGAGAGTCACGCCGCCAAACCGATCCGTGCGCTTGTTGGTTACTTCCCAGAAGAACTGATCGATCAGGTAGCTATGCGCGCCATGCAGTTCGAGCATGTCGAATCCAAGGCGCTTTGACTCGGCGGCGGCTCGCGCATAAGCAGAAACCGTGTCCGCGACGTCTTCTTCCGACATCGCTCTCCCCACCAACTCACCTTTCCCAGACAACCCAGACGGCCCTTCGAACAAATCCTGCGGCAACGGATTGCGGCCACCTGGTTGAACGACCCCTACATGCCAGAGCTGAGGTCCCATGCGACCACCCGCCTCGTGGACTTCACGAATAACTTCTCCCCATGCGGCAAGTGCTTCCGATCCATAAAAATGGGGGTAATCCCGGTTTCCCCCGGAGGCTGGCCGCTCGATGACGGTTCCCTCGGAGAGAATGAGTCCAACTTCTCCCTCAGCGCGTTTCTTGTAGTAGGTGGCGACATCCGGCGTGGGAACGCCGTCCGGCGAGAACGCCCGGGTCATCGGGGCCATAACGAATCTATTTTTTAGTTGAAGAGTCTTGAGCGAAAACGGTTCGAAGAACAAATCGGATTGCATAGGCCCTTAGAGCTACGGTCTTTTCGCTCGGTTTGTTTTCCGATCAACGTAAACGACTTGGGACCTTGGCGCGGCGCCCCGCAATCGGTTGTGTATTGGGTCCTACTTCAACCCAGACGTTGCAATCCCGGATATGAAGCTACGCTGGCAAATCGCAAAAATGGCGATCGCGGGGATCACGGTTACGACCGCACCCGCCATCACCAAATTCCATGGGGTGCCCTGCACTGTTCCGCTTGAACCTACGAAGTTGACGAGAGCGACCGGCAAGGTCATTTTCTCCTCGCGATGAAGATAGACCAGCGGCCCCCAAAGGTCGTTCCACGACCCAAGAAAGGCAAACACCGCTACGGTTACAATCGCCGGACGAGCTAATGGCATTGCGATTCGAATCAAGATCGTCCCTTCGCTCGCCCCGTCGAGACGCGCCGCTTCCATGGTCTCTTCAGGGAGCGTGCGGAAGAACTGTCGTAAGAGAAATACTGCAAAACCGTTTGTTCCCAGCCATGCCGGCACAAAGAGCGGATAGTACGTGTCCACCATTCCAAGACTCGCAAATAGTCGGAACACTGGGATGATCGTGATCTGGCCCGGCAGCATGAGGGTGGCAAGCAGACCGAAGAAGATCCAGGAACTGCCCCTTGCCTTGAGCCGGGCAAATGCGTAACCGGCTGGGATCGATGACGCCAACGTGCCGAGTACCGTAAGAAATGCGACCAGTGAGGAGTTAAGGAACGCCCTGAGAAAGTCAAACGTCCGAAGCGCATCCGTGTAGTTCGCAATCCTCGGATGAGTGGGAATAAGTGATTGGGTGCCTTTGAACAACTCGTCGAACGGTTTGAGTGATGTCGACAGCATCCAAACGAGGGGTGCGAGGCAGACGACAAGTCCAACTGAAACCAACGCCAATGCGGGAATCACACGCGTCTTCATGCCCCCTCCTCGTGCACCCAACGTTTCGAAAGTCGGAAGTTCAAATAGGTGAGCAGAGAGATTCCCGCAAACAGCATCCACGCCATTGCGCTGGCCAATCCCATATGGAAGTGTTCGAACGCCTTGGAATAGAGATTCAACACATAGAAGAGAGTGGCCCTAGCCGGACCGCCGATACCTGGTCCCGATTGTCCAAATGCAAGGGCCTGGTCGAAGGTTTTCATTGCCCCAATCAGGCTCATCGTCAAGTTGAAGAATACAACTGGAGTGAGGGCGGGCCAGGTCACCACGCGAAAACGGCGCCATGGTCCGGCTCCATCCAAGGCTGCAGCTTCCAGCAAGGTTCGCGAAGTACCCTGAAGACCGGCTAGGAACACCACCATTGCTCCGCCGTAACTCCAGATGCTCATGATAATGAGCGCAGGGAGAGCCCAACTTGGCGACTGCGTCCAAGCCGGTCCGTGAATTCCCACTCCTGCGAGCATCCGGTTCAATGCGCCATCGGTCGGATGGAAGATCCATGCCCAAAGAATTCCTGAGACGGTAGCAGGCAGCAGGGTCGGCAGGTAGTACAGGGTTCGAAACGCCCCTCGAAACGGGACATCGAGATTCAGCAGGACCGCGACCGCAAGCGCTGTGAACAGACCAAGAGGAACACTTGCCAACGCGTACAAGGCCGTAACCTTAACCGAAACCCAGAACGATGGGTCGGCTGTGGCCAGGTACTGGTAGTTTGCAACTCCCACGAAGCGAGGAGCGCTTACCACGTCGTATTCGGTGAAGCTCAGCCAAAGCGAAATCAACATTGGCCCGACGGTAAAGACAATCAGACCAATCACAACCGGAGCGATCATCAGCCAGCACCATCGCGCTTGACTCAATGAGCGCCCCTTCCCGTCGCATGTAGGAATGCGTTGGCCGATTCCGTCGCATTCTTGGCGGCTAGAGTAGGAGAGACCCCTTCTGTCAACATCCGGTCGATCTCAGGTTGAACTAGATCGAGGGCGATCTCTACGAAATCGGGGGTATTCGGAGTCGGTTCGGCACTTTCAAGTGCGCGGTCAACTGCGGCCCGGTTCCGGGGACGCTCGTATGATCCAGCCGTCTCACGGGCAACCGATTGGCGGATTGCCAGGTATCCATGGTCCACGTGAACGCGAATGCTCTCCTTTGAACTCATGAACTTCAAAAAGCGCCAAGCAGATTCCCGCTCCGGACTGTCCTTGGAAATTCCCAACGCCGTCAGCGAAATTTCGCCACCTCTGCGGCCGGAGGGCCCTTTTGGCAGTGCCTCAATGTCCCAGTCCAAGGTTGGGATCTGGCGGTAGGTTGACCAGAGACCCACATGCCCCCCATAGTCCATTGCGATTTTGTCGCTGGCAAAGCCAGTTGAAGGACCCTCACCAGGCGGTGGCGCAAAGCCGAACTTTCCAATCGTGTCACGATAGAAAGTGAGACCCTGGATCGCTTCTGGCGAATCAAGAGTACAACGCGTCATGGCCGGATTGAATAGATCGCCCCCCGCGCCGTGTACGAGAGTCAGCCATTCTCCCCACCAGCCAGTCGTCACGTTGCTGCCCCAAGTTCCGTTGCGAGTCAGACGTTTTGCGGTCGCCGCATAGTCGTCCCATGTCCAATCAGCCGTCGGATACGGTTCCTTCGCATCGTTGAACAGGCGGCGATTATAGTAGAGCAGCGAGACGTTAAACCACTGAGGAAGAAAGTAGATATGTCCCCCCGGCTGCATCGCCCTTTGCACGGCGGGGTAAAAGTCCGGCAAATCCACTTCACTCGAATCCCTACGCGCCAAGTCGCTAAGATCGGACAGAAATGGCCTCAGATACGCAAAGAACACATCGCCGCAGACGAAGACGTCCGGCGGCTCGCCTGCGGCCACAAGTGTCTTGAGCTTCGTTTGATATTGGGAGCCCGGCACTGCGCGAATATCGATGTGGATGTCTTTGTTCTCGTGCTCGAACCGTCGCACAAGGTCTTCGATCATCGGACGATTGACGTCGGTCGGATAGAGCCAAATGACGGTATGCCGACCTTGCGGATCTTTCGCACGGGAACGATCGCAGCCAAGAGCGAGTAAAGCAAGCGCAGCCAACAGTAAGCCGCGCAACTATCCCCCCACCAACACCAACGTACGCGAGTTCTTATCGAATCCCGATGGACGGACGAAGCGAGCGCCACCGATATATGCCTGGCGTTTGAACGTGCCGTCGACCAATAATGGCTGGCATCCGATTTTTGTTCCGGCTTGGATCAACTTGAGCAGCGATTTCGGAGTCCCTATCGCATCGCGAACGCCTTCCCAACCGATGCGGCCCTCAATAGTTCGATTGGCTGCCGCCGACGTACCACTCGTTGAGGACTCAATTCGATCGAGATCGGGTGAGAAGGCGAGGTTCTTCATCTCCTTGGAGTTCCATCCAATCGTGATTTCCGGGATACTCGCCACCGAGAACGAGTTGCGACCCAAATCTAGGCTGAACACGACATCCTCAAAGTCCCACCAGTGCTTGCGAAGTTCTGCGAGGCTGGGAGCTTCGATCGTCTCGGTGGACGGGGTTCGCTGCTCCACGCGAAAGTAGAGATACTGCTCGTTCCAAGCAAATCGGATCTCTGCGTGCATCTTGCTCCCTTCCCCGCCGTTCAGGCCGATTCCTTCGCTCTTGCTCCAATCGATCGGTCGGTCAGCATAAACATGAGGAACTGTTATCTGGGTACTCGCGTCGGCCAGAACACGATGCCTATGCACCGGCAATGGAATACGGCCATTGTTATAATCGATGGCGATTCCGCGCACCAGCGTCCGGTTTCGAGCATATTCGAGGACTCCCAGGCTGGGAACCCGCACCAATTGGATCGCCTGTTTGGGCAAGAGCCGAACTGCAAGAAGCCCTCTTACCGCCTTAGATGACAAGAATCGATGGGTGATCGCGTCGTAGGGTCGGGTCAGGGTTTTGCCCAGATCCAATTCAACGGTTTTGGACGCGTCATAGGGATTCCAAAGGAGATCCGTGGGATAGGCTTTGACGGGAAGAAAATCAGTTGCTCGCAGGTCGATTCGCAAGATCATCGGAACGTTGGTGCGATGCACCAAGGCGCCCAACAGCCCAACGTATCCTCCGCCATACAGGCCGAAATCTTCCTTGCCCCATCCGCTCCGTTTTGCGTCACCCGCCGCATAAGGAGACTGTTCATCCCAAGTTCGTCGCAATCCTTCGTAGGCGATGCTCGCATTTGGATCGCCCTGCCAGTCTGAGCTTGACTGGTTCGAAACGGGAAGACCGTTTCGATAGAAGAGCCGGGACGCATTGGTGAGGTTGAGAATCCACTTTGCGAGCGAGGCGGAAAGACGGCTGTCGTATCGAGCCACCGGTGCGAGGGTTGCCGCATTGATAAACGTATTCATTGCAAAGGCGTATCCGCCTCCATCGTTCGTCGATCCCATGAGCCCGCCGACGTCATATCCACCCCAGCGGCCGGCAATCATCCCCCAACCCGTCCGATTGGGCGAGGTTGGGTCGAAACACCAATCTGTAAATCGCAGCACATCCCACTGGTCTCCCTTTTCCGCATTCAAATAGGCGCCCGATAAGGCGCCGAAAGCAGTAAGAACCTCGTAAGTTGGATTCGTGTCGCGGATTTGAAGTGCCCCTAGTGCACGTCGGGCTGCGCCGTAGTACTTGCTTTGCCCGTCGCGCAGAGCTTGAAAGAGTTCCAGATAAGCGACGGCGGCGGCAGCGTCCGGTTCCTTCCAGAGTTTGTTATCCACCGATTTCTGAGTCGCAAAGTCGTAGGATGTGTGGTCAAAGTTCGCACCAAGCGCCTTGATACCGCCCATCCAACTGTCGGCAATCCCTTTAGAGATCTCTCTTCCCCGAACCCAAGAAGGGTATCGAGATGACAATTGGGTGAAAACTACGCTCGGAAGCAACTCGTACCAAAAGGTATTGCCTGATCGGCCACGCACGTTGTTAAGAACGACTCCTTCCGAAGCGTTGAGGTACTGAGGTGTAAGTTCCACCCAGAATCGTTTATCGATCCCGGCCTCGGTGGCGCCAAGCAGCGAACCCAGCGCCGCGATTCCCTCGGCCGGCTTCCCTCGCATCTCCTCGTCACCGACATAAGATGGAAGTCCAAAGCCGGGAACTTTGAGATTGGGCACGTTCGGTACACGCCATACAAGTGGCAGATAACGCCCCCTTGCATGAATATCAAAAACGAGGCGATCATAATCCCGCACAACCTGTGCCCAGTCTCGAAGCACGTACGGAGCCGGTTGATCCGGTAGAAGCTCGACGCGCGCAATCGATAGCTGTTGAGCTCCCACGACTGTAGTCAGCCCCAGAAAAGCTAAAGCAGCTTCCAGCCTTTGACCCTGTCGGCATTTATTGACCAACCCGAGCCTCCAACTCACCCACCAAAGTGTCTAGTCGAATTCGAGCCGCCAGAATGAAGGAGTCCCCGCCTCCGTACACGAGATAGAGCCATCCGTCATGAATGTATGAACCGCATGTGAAGACGACGTTCGCGACACTGTCTTTGAAGTGACCCCGCACCTCAAATTCGGTTTCCGGACGCATGATGTCGTCCATTCGCGCGGTCACCAACGATTCTGGATGCTCCGGGTCCCAAGCATTGAAGTCGTAGAGGAACGCATCCAGTAGATACTTGCTTTGAAAGCCCTTTAAATAATTGCCAGTGTGTTCAATGGATAGGTACCGCTTTTCACCGATCTTGATCGGGACGGACCCAGCTCCGCACCAACTCCGGATGTACTCCTCGGCTGGCTTAGCGTAGTGCACGACGCCAAGATCGGTGAACGGGCCTTCTGGTTCGTCTGCGAAAGCAATCTGGGTTCCCCACGATCCTGTTTCTCCGATCATCGGACGGTGCAAGAGCGCAACCTTGCCGTCGATTCGATCAGGAAACAATACGCCGTCCTTATTGCTTACCGAACTTGCATCGAGTCGATCGCCAAATCCAAGTCCTGTACCCGACGCAGCGCCCTTCTTCAGCCACGTCAAAAGGTCGTCGGATCGCGCGGTACACACCGAACCACGCCAAGCCTGGAGCGGATCCAGGTGTTTGATCGGCATCACCCCGCAATAGACCATCCACCAGGCATTATCAAGCCAAGTAATTCTGGGGTCTTCGACTCCATGGTGATCTGCGTCTCCCGTAAGTCCAGGGTTGATGATCGGCTCCGAAAACCTGTGAATCGGTGTCAGGTCCGGTTCGTGTAACGAGAGGCCGATGAAGGACCGCGTCCACGGATGCCCAGGATCGAGGGCAGGACGAGCCCGATAGTGAAGGGCAACAATTCCTCCTGGGTATCTGTCCGCCGAGATGTCACCCAGGAGTGTACGGATGGTAGACGAGTTTTCTTCCGTTGCAGGCAAATACACGGCAGCGGAGTTAAAGGTTACGCCAGACTCCCACCATCGGTCGGTGGGCGCGATCAGAGGGTTACCCCCGAATAGTCGTTCAAAAGGCAGGTTAAAGGGCATGATAATGGCCGAAATGGAGTCTCCAAGGTGCTAGCGCCGTGGCGGAGCAGTTGATTCGCGCGGGACCAAGTGAATGGGCAAGCGCTCAGTGTGGGGCACGTCTTGCCCACCGATAATCTCTCTCAAACGCTGGATCGCTCGATAGCCGAGAAGCGGAATCGGCTGGGCGACTGCAGTGAGAGAGGGATGCATTTGGGCGGCAGGAGCGGGATCATCAAAGGTAACGATCGAGATGTCATCAGGAACCGAGAGCCCCAGGTCGCGAAACCTGCCCAAAACCGCAAGTGTCATCATAAAGTCACAAGAAACAACCGCTGTCGGAATATGCGCGGGTTCCAACCAGTTGCCTAGGCAATCTCGAAACTGGGAGGGATTCCCCTCGTGGGCAAGACAAATCCACTCCGGGCGCACCACCATCGAACGTCTCCCGGTCGCATCGAGAAATGCCATGAGACGCTCGAAATGGTCTGGCACCGTTGCAGTTAGTCCGACAAAACCGATGTTTCGATGGCCCAACTCGTAAAGGTGTTCCACCGCCAACTCGGTCCCGGCAGCGTTGTCGCACGAAATCGATGGGACCGGACTCTCGTCTAGGATTCCAGGAACGAGAACGACGGGCACATTGGCCGAATGGATGTTTTCAATGACCGTGGCGTCCGCATAATCAGGGCGCACCACAAGCAGACCTTGAGCCGACTTGCCATGAATCAACTCAGTCCAAGTATGAAGCGGCGCCGAACGGAAGTGAACTTCAAGCATGTATTCGGCACAGGCCTCTCTGATGCCACGAAACAGAAGATCAAGGTAGTCGCCACCCTGTCTCTCCTGGTTTTCGGGCCAATTCCAAAGGACGCCTATTGTCGTTACCGCGTCGGGAGTACAGCTATTGCCAAGAATGAGGGTCCGTCGACCGCGACCACTATCGATCAGTCCGCGTCGCGATAACTCGGCGAGCGCCTTGTCGACGGTGGCGCGAGCCACATCGTACTGCTTGGCAAGTTCAAGCCGAGTCGGCAGAATGTCCCCGGGCATCAGATCGGAATTGTGAATACGGGCTTCGATATCCGACAGGATTCTTTGGAACGCAGGATCTCGCCGGTCGTCTTGGTTTCGCATTTGAATAGCTCAGATTACTGGGCTGTCGGGGCCTTTCGCTTCACACCAAACATTGCAGGGTCCGGTCGTGGTGTGTGTTGCTGAGTAGTGGCGCTCTTTATGAAGAAGAACGCCACGACCGCAAACACAACCGCGACCACGCCAATAATAACAGGCACGGAGAGTGTTTGTTTCATCGTTTAGCCAATGTCGCTTGAGTCGATAGCGGGACTGGACTCCGTATTCACGTTGCCGGCACTGTTAGGCTGGCTCAAGAACCAGTCTAAGTCCAATCCGTTGGTGGCGTGAGTATTCGGTGCACCGTTTCCGCTGCCACCGGTGTAACCGCCATTCAAGTCATATCGCAACGACCGAATCTGGGTACCCATCAACTTCTTTGCATGGCCGTCCATGAAGATCACGTTGAGAGCGAGGTTGTTAAGCTGGCCAACCGGGTAGACGCCCCAAATATGGTAATTCGGGTCAGTACTCCATGCAGCGTATTCGTAGTGCACGATGTTTGCGGCTGGATTCGCGGCCATTGTGTCCGTAATGGGACTGCCGTTGAACCAGCCTGCCCCGCCAAACGCCTTTCGATACATGAAACTTACGCCGTGAGGTGCGGCCGCTTCGAGCGCATTGACGAATGACATCACCGGAGTGCCACACCAGCCTGCAGGCGTAGGGTTACCGTTTGCATCCTCTGCAAGCCAGAAAGGCGACTCTGCGCCAACCGATCGATAGATGTCCCCGTTCTTCGTGTAAGGGTAGAGAAGGGATGCCCAACCTCCAGCGGCGGTAAACCACTCGACGTCAGGTGCACAGCCACCATCTTGGCTTCCCGGATCGGTCGTGCCACCAGGAAATCCAGCGGCGGCCGGGTTGGTGGTGTACAGGGTGGGGTAGCAGTCGTCGTAGTCGTTTATGTACATCTTCTCTGAAAGGCCGATCTGCTTGGCATTTGAGAGTGAAGCGATGCTTTTGGCCGCTTTTTTGGCCTGAGCAAATACTGGGAAGAGGATCGCCGCAAGAATTGCGATGATGGCGATGACGACAAGAAGTTCGATGAGAGTAAATGCTTTCCGGTTCATGGTTCGCTCCGTTGCTTAGAAATCCCTGGGCAGCGACGCCGCAGTGGATGGTCTGCCATTCCCGGTGGTATGCAGGACTACATGCATTCTACGTCATAAAACTATCTTTCCCAGCATAAACCTATGTATTTGATTATATGCCTAGGCAATTAGTTAAGTGCACCGGATGGATGCCTCTATGAGCGGGGGCAACCATCAATCCGATCGCTTTCATGGCCCAGCTGTTTCCATGCGCACGAAGGCGCCTATTCCGAGCAGGGCCGTCAGCAGATGAGGTTGGAGGACGTTGCCAGGGCCGATATTTCGTCGCCGCTATCTGGCGCCGTTTTCGAGCGATGAGACGTTGGCACATACCATGTTCCACCTCCGTTCGGTATGTTATTGGGATGTGTCCCATTGCAGCCATTCTGTTATTGACGATAGGAGCTAACTCAGGAACTGCCATGCAAGAGCCCGCATCATTGCCCACGATCGCCGATAAGACGAAAGGCCTGACCGCCCGACCGGGACTCATCGCGAGTTATGTCGATGCGAGGCAGGGTAAAGCGTTTCTAAAGCTTGGAGCGCCAGACAAGGCATCTGGCGAGGTCGGCCAGTTCTTATATGTCGAGAGTTTGGTAACCGGCTTGGGCTCGAACGATCTGGGAATCGATAGAACTCAACTCGGAAACACCTACGTCCTCGATATCAAGGAGATTGGAGGCAAAATCCTGTTCCAGGTTCCGAATCTCAGCTTCCGTGCCGACTCCGGCACCGACGAAGAACAGAAAGCAAACGCGGACAACTTTGCAACGTCAATCATCTGGGCCGGGTCAATCGTGGCAGCCGATCCGGATGGATCGACCCTCGTCGATATTACGGACTTTCTTATTCGGGACTCTCATGATATTTCTCCTAGATTGGTAGCCCAAGGCGGATATCAGCTTGATAAGAACCGGAGCGTTCTCATGCCAGATCGATGTAAGGCATTTCCTGAGAATCTCGAATTTGAAGCGCTCCTTACCTACGAGTCGAGCAAACCGGGACGTCTTGTTGAAGGGCATGCGCCGGACAGCCATTCCCTGACCTTTACCCAACGACATTCGTTCATCAAGTTGCCAGACGCCGGCTACAAGCCACGAAAATTCGATCCACGTTGTGGCTGTTTTGCCTTGGACTACATGGATTTCTCGAGCCCTCTGGGACAACCCCTTTGGAAGCAGTGGGTTTGCCGTCATCGCCTGGAGAAAATCGATCCCTTCGCGGCAAAATCGAAGGTGAGGAAACCAATCGTATACTACGTCGATCGTGGCGTTCCAGAACCCATCCGCTCTGCGCTGATCGAAGGGGGCAACTATTGGGCCAAGTCATTCGAGGCGGCAGGGTTTATCGACGCATTCAAAGTCGAAAGGATGCCCGAGGGCGCCGACCCAATGGACATTCGCTATAACATCATCTCGTGGTTGAACCGTTCGACCCGCGGATATGCGTATGGACAATCGGTAGTCGACCCGAGAACGGGTGAGATACTGAAGGGCGCCGTCAACCTAGACTCTCAGCGGGTCCGGCAGGACATCACAATTATCGAATCCCTGCTTGGAGTCGATGACGAAGGCAAGGGCGGATCCACCGACCCGATCGCCATCAGTCTAACCCGAATCCGTCAATTGTCCGCCCACGAGATTGGGCACACCCTCGGCTTTCAGCACAATTTTGCCGCCAGCACCTATGGCCGGGCATCCGTCATGGAGTATCCGGCGCCGATGATTGAGATCAGGGGCGACAAACTCGACTTTAGCCACGCCTATGCCGCCGGTACCGGCGAGTGGGATGACCAAATGGTGCGATACGCCTACACCCAATTTGCCGATCCCAAAGAGGAGACGTCCGGGCTGGATGCAATCCTGCGGGACGGCATTAAACGAGGGCTTCTTTTCCTGAGCGACGAAGATAGTAATGAGGAAGATGGAGCCGATCCCAAGTCGAACCGTTGGGACAATGGAGAAGACCCGATTGAGAGTCTGAGACATTCTCTCCAGATTCGTGACATGGGTATTCGGCAGTTCGGTCTTCGAAATCTTCATTCCGGACAGCCAGTTGCGAACTTGGAGTTGACGTTTGGGCCGCTTTACTTCTTCCATCGTTACGATGTCGACGCGGTCGCAAAAATGGTCGGCGGGTTCCACTACGTTCATGCGGTAAAAGGCGATGGACAAATCCCCCAATCTCCGATATCCGGTACACGGCAGCGGGAGGCACTCGCTACGTTGCTGGATTGTCTTCGACCGGAGGTTCTGCTTGTACCCGACCATATCGCCAAGTTGATCGGTCCACGTCCCAATGGGGCGCCGCCAAGCACCGAATGGTTCGCCAAGAAAGCAAGCTACATTTTCGACTCCTTAACCGCCGCACACTCAGCCGCCGATATGGTTATTACGCGACTTTTGAACCCGGCAAGGTGCGCCCGAATCGTCGAGTTGTCAAGTCGAGACGCTTCTCAGCCCAGCCTCGACGAAGTCTTGTCGACTATCACGACCACGATTGTCAAGCCACCTACCGGCTCTGCCCGGGATATCGAAATCGGGTGGGGCGTCCAGTATGTGTATCTCACCCGCCTGATGGAGTTGGCTGCGTCGGATACAACCCCCGGCGTCTTGGCGCGTTCCAATAAGACATTGGAAGATATCCTGGCTTCTGAACGCGCGAATACCAAAATCGACCAAACCGGCCATGCCGCGTTCTTTGCACGCGAAATTGCCCGTTTCTTGACCCGAACTCGTTCCGAGAATCTGCCAAGTCCAGCCGTGCCCCAAGCGCTTCCAGGAGCGCCAATCGGAGGCTAGTGTGTAGTCGTGACAGACCTCAAGAGAGGAATGAGATTGGAGATTATTCCCATAAAACCAAAAACACGAACTAAAATGAGAGTAAAGGACGGGTCGACTCGAAATGAAATACTATCTCACGGTCGCCGGATTTGCGTTGACCGGGATGTTATTTGGCTACCTTGGCGGCCGAAGCTATTGCTTTGACCTGCTCAATCGCGGATTGATTTTCGATGAGAGCCAGCACATCCCGCCAGCAATCGCGGATGGTTCTGCCTATGCCAACCAGTGGGCCATGTGGGGCTGTGCGATAGGTCTCATAGTGGGGATTGCGGCCATTATATTCTGGAAAGTCTGGTGGTACCGAGAAACAGTGCGCCTACCAGCCAGCTTGACTGCATTGCTTAAGCGTAGATCGTGAACGAATCACAACCCCACTGTCTTATAATCGCTCTCCTATTTGGCCATAGCCCAACCGCGTCCGCAATACGATAGGCGGTGTCCGGGCGTGGGTCGAGGTATCGGTCGAAGCTACCATGACAGTAATCGCCACAAGAGCTTAATCCTTCGGAGGGTGGGTTCGAGAAGAAGATCCGTCCTATTTTTCGAACCCACTGCCCCCATCAAACTGGTTCAATTAGCTTCCCGAGTTCTTGTTGGCCGCTCCGCCGGTGGGGTACGGGCACAAGCGACAAGAAGTGCCATTTCGCCTAGAATCACAGGTTAGTGCTTCCCAACCACTACGATATCGTCGATGAAATAGGTCGGCGTAGCGTTCCCGTCGGCTGCTTTCAGCGTGAAGCTCTTTACGTGGTCCTTGCCAGCTATTCCGAGTTCCTGGCAGGAAACTTGGACGTGAGTCCACTCTCCTGACTTCAGGGTCGGTATCGTGACCGGAGTTTGTCCGGCATCCATGACGTTTGCGGTCAAGACAAGACGTTGACCGCCAGTCGAGCCACCGTTTAGCCACAGCGAGATCCCCTCATATGGGTTGGCGTCGAATGGTACGTTACCGAGTTGGACCTGCTGTCCAGCGCCAGCATCGACTTGGATCGAACGAGAACCCAAGTGCGAGGTCTTTGCCTCGAAATTGACCTTTGCCGAACCCCAATATTGGTAATCCAGCTTGAGTCCATCGCGATAGACCACCTTGTCGTCAGTTGTCTCCAACCTGGGAGGAATGGGTACCGATTCACCTTTCAGCGCTTGAATCACCAATTCCCCAAAATAGGACGTCGGCTTATAGGTCCAATCTTCGATGAGGCACGGAGACGCAGCCGGATGCATACACCAAGCGCACCAGTTCCAATCGTGCTTCTTAAGCACTGCCAATACCTGGGCGGCTCGCCGCTTCGGATAATCCAGCGGGAGTGACTTGGGGTCGGCCCCAAATTCGCCTACCAGGACGGGCAACTGTCGAGTTGCCACTACCATCCGCTGTTCCCAATCTTCGACCGACTCCCAGCCTGGATAGAAGTGATTGGCATAAACCACCCCGTAACCGCCCTTATCGATAAGCCGGTTCGACACCAAACCGTCCATTCGCGATGCGTATCCCAGACCGCCGGCAACGATGACGTTCTTTGCTCCGACGCCACGAATCGCTTCCAGCAGCGTCTGCATTCCAATTGCCTGGTAACTCAGCGTCCGACCGTTGAACTTCTCGGTTATCGGCCCCCCGTTCCGCCACGTTGACCAAGGCGCCTCAATCGGTTCGTTGTACAAGTCGAAGAGCACCGAGGGTTGATTGGCATAGCGCTTGGCGCAATCCTTCCAAAAGGCGAGGCTGCCAGTGTCGGGAAGAGCATGCTGAGAGATGTCCTGCCCCCAGAAACCGCCGTTCGACCAATGGAGGTCCAGCAAAATGTACTTTCCACGAAGGTTCGTTTGTGCTACGAGGCCGTCAACGATTTTTCGGTAGCTGGTCCCATCGTCCTTGCTGTCGCTCGTCTTGCCGAACCACCTATCTTCCGAAAGGGGAAGGCGGACCAAGTTCGCACCCCAGGTGTCGAAGGCCACTGGAATCGACTGCTCGACATGATCTCCTTTCGCATCCCATTCCAGGCTGCAGACGTCAATTCCGTGAATTCGAACCTCCGCGCCACTTGGAGAGACGATCTTCGTCCCATCAACATGAAGTTGTGCCGAGTTCATTCCGGCGACCGCACACAGCAATGTAACCGCGTTAACCATAGCCCTATTGTGGGCCACAAATCGTGAGGATGCGACGGAAAAAGCCGCGGTGGCAATCCGCCTAGAGTTAACTTAGAATTAAGTCAACTCTAGGCCGTATTCTTTAGAGCGTCAGAATCGAGTCTGGAATTGAATGTAACCGAAGGTCTCCTGGTTCGAGTGACCACTTATGTTCTGTACGAAGTTGCCGGGCTCAAAGAAGGCGATTCCGGCTGAAAAAATCCCGACATGGTTGAGGGTGTAAAGCGCCTCAAGATCAAGCTCCTTGCCGATATCGCCACCACTCGCTCCTGTTGGATCGGCGAGAATCTTGGTGCCGGTTGCGCTGTACCAAGCATCCGAATCGTCACGTAGCGAAAAGGCATGGCCGGATGCTCGCAGGGTCAGGTTATTGAAGGAATGATTCTCCAGACGCGCCCCTAGATGGTTCAAATTCTTCCATCCCGCTAGATCGGCGAGGTCGTAAAGATTGTGGTTTGAAGGGTACAGGTTGTCGAAGGTTCGAATTGTCGTGGAATTACCGCCACCGCTAGCTGCGTCGGTCTCGATGCTAAGTGTCGTCTTTGCGATCAAGTCCTGGGTCACTGCAACGTGGTAGGCCCAGGCTCGCTGATCCTTCCCATTGTTGCTTCCGTATTGAGCCGCACCCTCCGCGGCGACAGAGGTCGAACCGAATTTGACCTTCACAAAGTGGTCAAGAGTCTGGATATCGATATCCGAGGCCGTTCCGAGATCGTGCTTGAGGATCAGGCTCGTTGTTCCCCACGCCTTGTCGGCATGAGTTACCGCTCCCATTCGAGCAGTTTCTGGTTTTGTATTGGCGACTCCAAGCCTTCCACCCCATGCATACCACTGACCGGAATCGACCCGCGCCGCATCAAAAGAACGAGCTTCGTTTAGCCATTCCGTCGAACCGATGAGACGTTGCTCTCCTAGCTCGATTTTTTGCCTGCCACCGGTTGTAGAAAGGGATTGGGACATATAGTTGACGAAGCCCAGGGAGAGGTCGCTTGCATCGAAACTCGCATTCGACGCCTGAGTCCAATAAAGATCGTGGGCGTTCTGGTATTCAACCCTGCGCATTGACTCACTAGGAATCGCACCCTAGGTTATTCGTTGCCTCACATAAGAATCGCACCGAAACTGGAGGCAAATGATGAGTATCGGTGCGCGCCATGAACTGGCTCGGAGCGTTTCTGTTCGC